>Ga0181535_10000909_pt1 | contig 40987 bp, 39 predicted proteins | sample PEATcosm2014_Bin_44_FD_119774 | JGI IMG/M metagenome (GOLD analysis project Ga0181535, IMG submission 119774) | Peatland microbial communities from MTU Mesocosm Facility, Houghton, MI, USA - PEATcosm2014_Bin17_30_metaG | ecosystem: Environmental > Terrestrial > Soil > Wetlands > Peat | place... | reverse complement strand
GAAGAGGAACAGCCCCCCGAGGGGGGCTGGCGGCGCGAAAAAATCGCGGCGTTACTCCGCCGATGAAAAACTCAAGGCCGTCCGGTTATGCCTGGAGGAAGGGTTCAGCCAGCAGCAGGTCTGATGCAACCGCTGCAAGCAGGGTCAGCTCTCCAGTTGATCGGGACACTGCCCAAAAAAACGGGACGACCGGCGGTCTCAGAAGAACGTTGAACATCGCCCATCATCTTTTCACGGGGGATTTCACAAAAGCAGAACCTCCTTGGGAAGAGCCGCCGAATTAAGCTCGTTGTGGAGCAAGGCCGCGCAGCAACTTGGCGGGTGCGCCCGCCACCACGGAGCCGGCGGCAAAGGATTTTGTCACCACGGAGTTCGCACCGACGACGCAGTTTGCATCGAGCCGCACCCCCGGCATGATGACCGTGTTGCAACCGATGAAGCAACGGTCGCCGATTTCCACCGCCCTGCCTGCGGTCAGCCCGCTCGAAACCGGCTTGACGCCCCAGCCGGTGGCGTGTGCGTGGTCCATCACCGTGACCCGGTAGGAAAGCAGACAATCGCAGCCGATTTTAATCGAGTCATTCGCCGTGATGACAAAATCATTGCCGATGGCGGTGCCGGCACCAATTTGAATCCGCGCCTGCCGGTTGTTCAACGGCAGATAAAACCAGCCGCGTTTGCCAAGACTCACGTTTTCTCCGATCTGAAGGTTCCGCAAATTTCCCAGCGGCCATTCAATGCCGCCGCCGGCGCGGACGCCAGCTCTGGTGCGCAGGCCGAGGCAGCGCGGCAACAGCAGCCGGAAAAAACTTACGGCGGCGTTCCATCCACCGTGCGCATTGCGAAGAAAATTCACCAGCATCATCATTTTTTTGGCTCCGCAAAAAACGGTTTGGCATCCGGCGCGATGCTGCGTTCGATGGCGTCCCACATCGCCCTGGCCCGCGCGTTCCAGTCCCATTCCAGCCCGGCGGCGAGGGCTTCTCTGCTCATCTCGGTGTAAAGTTTTTCGTCGGTGAGCAGGCGGTAAATGCAGTCGGCCAGCCCGGCAAAATCGCCCGGCGGCGCTTTCAGCCAGCCGCGCGGATAATAAACCCGCAGCGGCGGCAGGTCAAATGACACGCCTGGCAGGCCGCAGGCCAGCGCCTCCGCCGACGCCATGCCGCCGACCTCGAACACCGCCGGATACACCACCACGCGCGCGGACTTGATGATTTGGTATTTCTCCACGCCGTCGCGGAAGCCGAAAAACTCGACGTTTTTGGCGATGCCGAGTTTTTCCGCCCTGGCTTTGCACGGGGCATCGAGCGGGCCGGAACCGATCATGGCCAGCCGCGCGCCGGGCTTTTTCGCCGTCAGAATTTTCCAGACATCCATGAGTTCCATCGGCCCTTTTTGCGGATGCAGACGGCTGATGAAAACGGCGTCAAAAGTCTTTTTCTCCGGCTCCGGCACGCTTTGCGGAATGGTCAGATCCACGCCGCCCATCACGGCATAGATGGATGCCGGCGAGCGTCCGTCCGCGATCATCAGGTCGCGGTCCTGCGGCACGGTGGTCAAAATCATTTCCGCCTCGCGCAAGGTCCGCTGGTAAATCCGCTGCTGGAACGGACGGTAGGCGGTGAACATCAGGCCGGGGCCGGGCTGGCCGGAAAACCATTTGGGCGCGAAGAAATACAGCCCCACCACCAGCGGCGCTTCCGGGTAGCGCTTTTTCAGGCGCATCGCCGGGAGGCAGCTCGGATGAAATTCCGACGTGGCCAGGATGAGATGCTTTTCCGCCGGCGAAAAGGTTATGCCATCCACGGCGCGGTTGCCCTTGACCATCTGCATGAACCACCAGAAGAGACGCCCATATTTTTTCAGGTGATCCGCCGGCCAGGTGACGTGTTCGATGCCTTTGAGTTCAAACCAGTCGCAGAGCTGCTTTGCGCCTTCGTTGCCATAGACGGTGATTTTGTGATCCCGGCTCCAGCGCCGGATGCATTCGACCATGATGCGGTCGCCGCCGCTCAGGGAAATGGGCGGCGGCACGATGGTGTTGGCAATCCAGTGGATATGCATTCGCGTGGCATAATCTAGCGGGAGAAAAGCCCCGGTGTCCACCGGCAATTCGCGGTCGCGCCGGCACAGCGTGTCCTGATCTGGGGAATTGAGACCTCGGCAAAACCTGGGTTCAAGTGGTAGCGGCGGTCCGTGACCACCGTGGGTTCCGGCATTTTCATCTCTCATCAGCGCTCACCGAGCGCCACTGCTGCAGTTTTGTCTTCGGAGTCCAGTTTGGCCGGCCGCCCAGGTGAATCCGGCTGCTTCCAGCCGACGATGGCATCCTGGCTTTAGTTTTAATCGTGTCCCTAATTCATGCGAGTGCGCAAACAAAGATAAATTTGTATAATGTCCGCATGTTATTTGGAGCGGACAACGATGACGCTTCAGAATCGGGCCCCAAGCTGCCTGATGCTGCCATTTGCCGTGCTTTGCGCGCCGACGGACCGGGCATGGTTGCGTGTCTGGTTGACCGCCCCCGCGATTGCAAACATGCCAGTTTTTTCAATGATGCCGCCTATTGTCTCCACCCGGACCGCGAAGCAATCATCGCCCGGACGCAGGCCCGGCTGAGTGATTGATTTTCATCCAGGCAGCCCGGCGGCGGTCTGATTTGACATTTTTTGGAGCGCAGATTGTCCTCAATCCGCGGCCTGGGGACAGACAAAGGCGCTTGAAAAATACCACGCAACCAGGGCTGGCGAGATGCTGCGAGTTGGGACAACTCGCGCTCCGGTCAAATCAGGACCCTGCCGGAGCCTCCTCAACTTGATCTCGTCTAACCATGTCCAGCAAATTGGTGTCTCTGTCTTGCACCCTGTCTGGTTTTAAGACGTTTCGGGTTGGATCCGCCATTTTGCGAGCTGGAAAAATGATTTTGCAATATTGCTGAACGGCTTCGCACATCTGCCAAAGGGCCTTGCAATATTGCAAGGAGGCCTGGTAAATAAGCAAAGAGCTTTTGTAAGATTGCGAAGCGCCTTGGTAAACAAGCAGGCAGGCTTGGTAATATTGCAAAAGGCGCCGGCAATATTACCGGGCCGTCCGGCAATATTGCAAAGCCGCTCTGCAATATTGCTGAACGGCTTCGCACATCTGCCAAAGGGCTTTGCAATACTGCCCGGCGCCGCCGCCAGATTGCAAAATGATCCGGCAAATGGCCGGCGGCAGTTCCCAGCCCACCCCCGCCCTCCCCCGCATCCGCCGCCGGCGCGGCCAGCCGGCGGACGGATTTTATTTAATAAGGAAAACAAAGTAACATGCCAGGTGAAAGCTGCATTGCTAATTTTTATGGCACGCGGGCTGCTGACACTTTTCGTCAACAAAATTAAACCAAAAGTGAAAGGAACAATGTCATGATCGTAAAACCATCCATAACCTGGATCAGCCGGAACGATGATTCGCTCTTCATCAACAACACCAAGGTGGTGTTGAAGGCGATGACCGACAACGTGGCCATTTATCCCACCCCCGCCCCGTCGCTGGCCGAGGTGCAGACGGCGCTGGACAACTTTTCCGACGCCGTGGTGGTGTCGGCGGATGGCGGGCGTTCCGCCACCGCGGCCAAAAAAAATCTCCGCCTCGTCCTGGCGAACCTGCTGCGCCAGCTCGCGAGCTATGTGCTCGTGGCCTGCAAAGGCATCATGGCCAACCTGCTGTTAAGCGGCTTTCCCACCCAAAAACCGGTGCATCAACCGGTCGGCCCCATGCCCGCCCCCGGTGGCGTGACGCTCGGCCTGGGTTTTCACAGCGGCGAACTGGATGCCGGCTGCAATCCCGTCTTTGGGGCGGCGACCTACAACTGGCGGCTGACCGACATCACCACCGGCCTGGTGGCGCAAACAGGCCAGAGCACGGGTTCGGAATACACCTTCACCGCCCTGACACCGGGCAAAACTTTCCGGGCGGAGGTCAATGTGATGGGCGCGGCCGGCCCCAGCGACTGGAGCGCGTCAGCCAACCAGATGGTGGTCTGAAGCCTGGAAAATTATGATCACCCGCCGGAACTGGAAACGGTTCCGGCTTTTTTCATGTGTGGCGGCGCGGCGCGGCGCGTCCGGCCGTCCGTCCGGCTCTCAGCCCGGCGGTTTCACCGCATCGCGCAGGCCGGCGGCGTAGGCTTCAAACACGCGGCGCATTTCATCGCGGACGGTGCGAAAACAGGGCAGAACTTCCGCCTCGCCGCCGATGACTTTGGCGGGATCAAAGAACGGCCAGTGATGCCGGTTCACCTGGCCGGGGAAAATCGGGCACGCCGCGTCCACATTGCCGCAGACGGTGATGACGATGTTCACCGGCTGCTCCAAAAATTCCGTCAAAGGCTTTGAGCGGTGGGCGGAAATATCAATGCCCGCCTCGGCCATGACCTTGATGGCGAGCGGATGGACAAAGCCGGCGGGCCTGGAGCCGGCACTTTGGACGTTCGCCATGTCACCGAGCGCGGCGCGCAAAAAGCCTTCGGCCATCTGGCTGCGGCAGGAGTTGCCGGTGCAGAGGATGAGGATGGTGGGTTTTGAATTTGTGTTCATTTGCGTCAATTTGTGGTTGAAAGTTTTTCCTGATACCAGCCGCGCGACTGGTTGCAGATTTTGCAGACGGACAGCATCACCGGCACCTCGACCAGCACGCCGACGACGGTGGCCAGCGCCGCGCCGGAACCCGCGCCGAACAGCGTGATGGCCACCGCCACGGCCAGCTCAAAGAAATTGCTCGCGCCGATGAGCGCGCCGGGCGACGCGACGTTGTGCGGCACACGCAGCTTGCGCATCAGCAGGTAGGCGAGCGTGGAATTGAAATAAACCTGGATGACAATCGGCACCGCCAGCAGCAGCACCGCCAGCCAGCGCGTGGTCAGATTCTCCGCCTGAAACGCGAAGATTAGAACCAGCGTCAGCAGCAGCGCAAAAATCGTCACCGGATGAAACTTCGGCAGAAACTTTTTCTCGAACCAGTCCTGGTCGTGAGATTTCAGCAGCGCCGTCCGCGTCAGCCAGCCCGCCGCCAGCGGAATGACGATGAAAACGACGACGCTGGTGATAAGCACTTTCGCCGGCACGACGACGTTGGCCACGCCGCACAGGAACATGACGATGGGTGCGAAGGCGACGAGCATGATGAGATCGTTCACCGCCACCTGCACGAGTGTATAGACCGGATCGCCGTCGGTCAGATAACTCCAGACGAAAACCATCGCCGTGCAGGGCGCGGCGGTGAGGATGATGAGGCCGGCGGTGTATTCCTTCGCCAGCTCCGGCGAAATCCACGGCGCAAAAACGTGCTGCATGAACAGCCACGCCAGCAGCGCCATGCTGAACGGTTTGACCAGCCAGTTGACAAACAGCGTGACGGCGAGTCCCTTGGGTTTTTTGGCGATGCCTCCGAGCGCGGTGAAATCCACCTTGAGCATCATCGGATAAATCATCAGCCAGATGAGCACGGCGATGGGCGCGTTGACGTGCGAGCCTTGAACAAATTCCAGCTTGCTCAACGACGCCGTGAACTGCGGCGTAATTTTACCGAACGCCACGCCGACGACCATGCACAGAAAAACCCAGACGGTCAGATAGCGCTCAAAAAAGGCGAGACGCCTGGGGACGATAATTGGGGAATTATCCATGAACCAGAATTCAACGGCACTGGCGTCGGCAAAGCGTCGCCGGGTCGGTTTTCAAAATCTTTTTCAACTTTTTCGCATCGGCAGCCGCCGCCTCCGTTTTGGCAAGGGATTTGTGGACCCAGGCCAGCGCCTCACGCACGGTGGCGGGCGCGGCCTTGTCCGGCAGCCGGTAATAAACCCAGCGCTCCGACTTGCGCGACAAAATCAGCCCGGCATGGTGCAGGACGGAAAGATGTTTGGACACGGTGGAGGGCGCGAAGCCGAACAGTTCGGTGATCTGGCAGACGCACAGCTCGCCGCGCCGGAGGGCAAGGAGAATCCGCACCCGGTTCGGGTCGGACAACGCCTTGGTGACGGCCATGAAGTCGCGCATTGATTTATATTTCGTCATTTGACGAAATGATATTCACACGGAACCGGCCGCGCCGGCAAGGGCTTTTTTGAAAAATTCAACCCCGGGTCACAGCCAGCCGAAGAGGCGGGCGAGCGCCACCAGCGCATAGGCGACGATTGCGCTGGCCGGCAGCGTCAGCACCCAGGCCCAGAGGATGCGTTCGACGACGTTTAGTTTGAGCGCGTTGAAGCCCTTGGCGCAGCCGACGCCCATGATCGAGGTGGTGATGGCGTGCGTGGTGGAGACGGGCATCCCAAAGCTGGCCGCCGTGAACAGCACGGTGGCGCCGGTGGCTTCCGCCGCGAAACCATGGACGGGATGGAGCTTCACCATTTTATGGCCGATGGTTTTGATGATGCGCCAGCCGCCGGCGGCGGTGCCGGCGCACATGGTCAGTGCGCAGAGGACGGTGATCCACACGGGGATGAATTGCGCCTTGGGATCCAGGGCCGGCGGCTGATAGCCAAATTGCAGCCAGGCGGGCAGATGCGTAATGACCCAGGCCACCGGGGCCAGATATCCCTCCGGCGTTCCCTCCGGCGTCTGCAGCCAATGCGGCGCAGAAACCAACAATCCGCTCTTGGTGGCGACCACCAGCGCGAGAGTGATGATGCCCATGGTTTTTTGCGCGTCATTGGTGCCGTGGGCGAAACCCATGTAGCTCGCGCTGAGCAATTGAAGCTTGCCAAAGACGCGGTTGACCGTGACGGGCCGCCAGTTGCGCAGCAGAAAATACAGCAGGCCCATGAACAGGAAGCCGATGACAAAACCCGCGATGGGCGAGGTGATCATCGGGACGATGACTTTCCAGAGGATGCCTTTGCCCTGCCACCAATGTTCCTTGCCGGGGACGGACCAGATGATGGAAGACCAGCGGTTGTCCGAGGCGGCGAGCACCGCGCCGCACAGTCCGCCGACGAGGGCGTGCGATGAACTGGAAGGCAGGCCGAACCACCACGTCACCAGGCTCCAGACAATGGCGGCCACGAGCGCGCAGCACAACACCGGCATGGTGGCCACCTGGGCGTCCACAAGTCCGGAGGCAATCGTGGCGGCCACGGCGGTCCCGAAAAAAGCGCCCACCAGATTCGAGACGGCCGCCAGCACAATGGCCTGGCGCGGAGTCAGCACCTTGGTGGAGACCACGGTGGCGATGGAATTGGCCGTGTCGTGAAAGCCGTTGATGTAGGTGAACACCAGCGCCACAAAAATGACGAGCAGAATGAGGAGCATCGCGCGTCAGGAGTTTTTCAGGACGATTTGCACGACGACGTTGCCGGTGTCGTGGCAGCGGTCAACGACCTTCTCCATCAGTTCATAAACGTCACGGATGACAATGGCGCGGATGGCGTCGTATTTGCCGCCGTAAAGATCGCGGAGCAGGTCGTTCATGTATTTGTCGGCCTCGACTTCGACCAGTTGGAGCCGGTCGTTGAAAGTCTTGATCTTTTCCATGTCGTCCATGTCCCGGAGCTGCCGGACCATTCCCAGGATCGCGTCAGAGGCCTTGGTCATCAAGTCGGCCTGCTTCGTGAAATCAATTCCATCCAGATGATGGCCGGCCATCACCAGGCGCTCGGCGAGCTTCTCGGCGGTCTTGGGAATGCGAAACAGCCCGCGGGCGAGCGCCTCGATGTCCTCGCGTTCCAGGCCGGTGATGAAAGTCTTCACCAGCTCGGTGCTGATCTGCTCGGAGATTTGCTTTTCCTTGCGGCGGGCGAGAATGAGGTCGTCGAGGTTCTGCGTGTTGCGCGGCAGTTTCATCAACTCGATGACGAGCCGGATGCTTTCGTGTGATTCCTGGGCGGCGGCCTCGAGCAGTTCCTGAAAACGATCACGTTTGCTGAATAGTTGCTGGATGGAAAACATGCGCACGCATGATGGCAAAACTAATGGCCCGGCGCACGAAAAATCAGTTTTAGCCGACGATCATGTTCGTGATTATGTGAGCGATATCGAAACCGAGCCAAAGGCGGCTGGTTCCGGATCGGTGTTACAGAGGACGGAGTTTTTTGGGTTATCAGTCGGCAGCCGTTCTGGAAGATTTACCGAGGGTATGCCGGACGTCTTGCGCCTCGCAGAGATACACGACCTCCTCGGCGATGTTTTTGGCGTGGTCGGCGATTCGTTCAATGCTTTTGGCGGCGACAATCCAGTGCAGACAGCGGGCGATGGTGTCGGGATTCTCCATCATGTGCTGCGCGAGCTGCTGGTGGATCTGCTTGTTGAGCGCGTCCACTTCCTTGTCGCGCGGGATGAGGGCGCGGGCGGCGGCGGCATCGCGCTGCACAAACGAGTCGAGCGCCTCCTTGACCATGGTCAGCGCGAGGCCGGCCATGCGCGGCAGGTCGAGGTTGACCTTCACCGGCGGATCCTGCGCCAGGTCGCGGGCGCGCTTGGCAATTTTCGTGGCCTCGTCGCCGATGCGTTCGAGGTTCTGGGAGATTTTCATCGCCACGGTGACAAGCCGCAAGTTGGTGGCCAGCGGCGCCTTGGTGAGCAGTTGAATCGCCATCTCGTCAATCTCCACCTCGAAAGCGTCAATGATGCTGTCGTCCGCGCGGACTTTCACCGCGAGGTCGTGGTCACGCTGCATGAACGCCTGCACGGCCTGATTCACGGCGGTCTCGGCGCGGCTGGCCATCATCAGCAGCTTCTGCCGCAGCTCGTCCAGGCCCAGTTCAAAATGGTTTTCCATAATTTATTTATGCCAAAAATAACTCAGCCGAATCGTCCTGTCACATAATCTTCGGTCTGTTTCTTCGCCGGATTGGTGAAAATTTTGGTCGTGGCATCGAACTCGACCAGTTCGCCGAGGTAAAAAAACGCCGTGAAATCGGAGATGCGCGCGGCCTGCTGCATGTTGTGGGTCACGATGACGATGGTGTAATCCCTTTTCAACTGGATGATCAAGTCCTCGATTTTTTGCGTGGCCAGCGGGTCGAGCGCGGACGCCGGCTCGTCCATCAACAACACTTCCGGCTGCACCGCGAGCGCGCGGGCGATGCACAGCCGCTGCTGCTGGCCGCCGGACAGACTGATGGCCGGCGCGTGCAGGCGGTCCTTGACTTCGTCCCAGAGCGCGGCCATTTGCAGCGACTGTTCGGTGCGCTCGGCGAGCAGCCGGCGTTCGCGCACGCCGTTCAGCCGCAGGCCGACCGTCACGTTTTCCGCAATGGACATGGTCGGAAACGGATTCGACTTCTGGAAGACCATGCCGACGCGGCGGCGGACGATGACCGGTTCGACCTGGCTCGCGTAAATGTCTTCGCCGCACAGGCGGATTTCACCTTCCAGGCGCGCTTCGGGGTTCAGCTCATGCATCCGGTTGAGCGCGCGGAGAAAAGTGGATTTGCCGCAGCCGCTCGGCCCGATGATGGCGGTGACGGCCTTGGCGGCGATGTCCAGCGAGATTTTTTTCAGCACCTGGTTGGCGCCGAAAAAAATCGAGAGGTTGCGGGCGGTCAGCGCGGGTGGATTTTTAGGGGTCGTGGCCATGAAATCAGCCTTTGCGTTGGAAACGGTCGCGCGTCAGGAAACGCACGCCGGCATTGAGGAACAGCACCAGCAGCAGCAGCACGAGCGCGCCCGCCCACGCCTGCCGGTGCCAGTCGTCGTAAGGTGAAATCGCATAGGCAAAAATCTGGAGCGGCATCGCGGCGATGGGTTCCGTCAGGCTGTGGGCCCAAAAACGGTTGCCCAGCGCGGTGAACAACAGCGGCGCGGTTTCGCCGGCCACGCGCGCCAGCGCCAGCAGGACGCCGGTGACGATGCCTTTGGAGGCGGTGCGCAGGACGATTTGCACGATGGTCCGCCATTTGGAAATGCCCAGTGCGAACGCGGCTTCGCGGTAGCCGCCGGGCACAAGCTGCAGCACCTCCTCGGTCGTGCGCATCACCAGCGGAATCATCATCAGCCCGAGAACCAGCCCGCCGGCCAGCGCCGAAAAACCGCGCGGAATCAACACCTGGCCGAACACGGTGACGTTGTGGACGACGAGCAGCGCGAACACCACGATGCCCCAGGTGATGGACGGCACGCCGTTCAAAATGTCGGCGGCGAAGCGGATCCACCAGTTCAATTTGGTGCCGCCATATTCAGAAAGATAAACGCCGCCGAGCACGCCGACCGGCACGCCGATGAGCGCGGCCTGCGCCAGCAGGATGAAGGTTCCAACGATGGCATTGCCCATCCCGCCGCCGGTCTCGCCGACGGGCTTCGGCAGTTGTGTGAAAAATGCCCAGTTGATGGCAGTAAAGCCCTCCTTCAGCAAATGATAGAACACCAGCAGCAGCGGCAGGACGACCAGCACTGTGCACACGCAAGCCAGCGTCTGCATGAACGCGTTCTTGAACTTCCGCAAGTTATGGTTGGGTGCGGTCATGTCAGTGTTGCGGTTGCACGGACGGGCCGGCGAACGTCTTCAAAAGCAGTTGCGCAAAAATGTTGACCAGCACGGTCACGCCGAGCAGCACCAGGCCGATTTCAAACAGCGCGCTCGGATACAGGTCGCCGGTGGCTTCGTTGAACTCGTTTGCGATCACGCTGGCCAGCGTGTAGCCGGGCGCAAACAGCGATTTGACGATCTGCGGCGTGTTGCCGATGACCATGGTCACCGCCATGGTTTCGCCCAGCGCGCGGCCCAGGCCGAGAATCACCGCGCCGAACAGGCCTTTTTTGGCGTAGCTCAAGACGGCGATGCGCGTGACTTCCCAGCGCGTCGCGCCGAGCGCGTAGGCGGCTTCGCGCTGCAGGCCGGGCACCGAACGCAAAATTTCCCGCGAGACGGACGTGATGATGGGAATGATCATGATGGCCACGATGATGCCGCCGGCCAACATGCTGACGCCGTAAATCGGGCCTTGAAAAAACGGCAGGAAGCCGAGGGATTTTTGCAGCCATGGAAACAGGTGGTCGCGCAAAAACGGCACCATCACGAAAATGCCCCAGAGGCCGAGGATCACGCTCGGCACGGCGGCGAGGAGTTCGATGAACATCGTCAGCGGCTGGCGCAGCCAGAGCGGCGCGAGTTCGGTGAGATAAACGGCGGTGGCAATGCTGATCGGCACGGCGATGAGCAGCGCGAGAAACGAGGAAACCACCGTGCCAAAAATGAACGGCAGCGCGCCATAGACATCGTTGACCGGATCCCAGTCGCTGCTGACGAGAAAATGCCAGCCAAATTTCAGCATGGCCGGCTTCGCCCCCCGCACCAGCTCCCAGCCGATGAGCAGGATCAGCGCGAAAATGGTCAGCGCCATCGCCAGCGTCAGCCAGTGGAAAGCGCGGTCGCCAAACTGACCGGCGGCAGGCTGTTTTTTTTGTTTTGCGGATTCGCTCACAATTGCTTTCAGTCGTTAAAAACCAGCCGGACGAAGAGCGGGAGGAATTCGCCCTCCGTCCGGCTCACCCCCGTCAAAATAACGGGCGGCGGAACGAAGTCATCATTTAATTGTTTCGAGCAACTGCAATTCGCGCTGCTGGACGTTTTCCGGCAGCGGCGCATAATCGAGCGATGGCGATATTTTCTGGCCTTCAGTGATCGCCCATTTCAAAAATCCCACGAGCTTCTGTCCATTTGCGGACTTCTTCGGATGCTGATAAACCAGCACCCAGCTTGCGCCGGCGATGGGATACGACTTTTCACCCGGCGCATTCACCATCGAAAAGCGGAAATCGTCGGGGATTTGCGCGGTGGCCAGCGCGGCGGTGACGGAATCCGGTGCCGGCGAAATAAAATTGCCGGCGGCATTCTTTATGTCCGCGTAGGGAATTTTGTTCTGGTCCGCGTAAGCGAGTTCCGCGTAGCCGATGCCGCCGGGCAATTGCTTGACCTGGCCGGCGACGCCTTCGCTGCCTTTGGCGGCGAGGCCGATGCCGGCCGGCCATTTGACGGAAGTGCCCTTGCCCACCGTGTCCGCCCAGACCGGGTTCACGCTGCCCAGATAATCCGTGAAGATGAAGCTGGTGCCGCTGCCGTCCGCGCGATGCACCGGAATGATCGCGGTGTCTGGCAGGCTGACGCCGGGATTCAGCCCGACGATCTTCGGGTCGTTCCATTTGGTGATGTTACCGAGAAAGATGTTGGCCAGCGTGCCGCCATCCAGCTTGAGCTTGGGATCACCAGGCAGATTGTAGATGATGGCCACGCCGCCTGCCACGATGGCCAGGTGCAGAATTTTGCCCGGGGCGGTGGCGAGCGCCTCGTCTTTCATCGGCGCGTCGGAAGCGCCGAAGTCCACGGTCTGGTTCAACAGCAGTTTCTGGCCGGCACCGGAGCCGATGGACTGGTAATTGAAACGCACGTCGGCATTCACGGCACCGTAGGCTTCAAACCATTTGGTGAACGCCGGATAATCGAAGGTCGAGCCGGCGCCGTTGATGAGCGTCTGGGCGTCGCCAGCGAGCTGCCCGGCAGACAAACATGCGCCTCCAAGAACAGCAAGAATCAGTTTTTTCATTGTTGGGAAGAGTTAATCAGTTTTTAAATGTTAATCACGTTACGTTTTGGCGGCATGATTTTCTGTGAAGGATGGATTTGCACCGGATCGGAATTTGATGTTGTAAGAATCATTTGCGGATGTTGTATTCGTTGTGACTGGCTCATAGGCGGTTGCAGGATGATTCCACCACGTTACCATCGCGTGGCAGCCAGGTTACGATCAGGTGACAAACCGCCCTTCTGCAACCTTCAGGAAATCGCTCTTTGAAATCGCGATGAAAACCAATCTTCCCTGCCCTCTTTGTCAGGAAATCAACCGGCCTTTTCAATCTTCCTGGCCGGAACCGGCGGCATCCGGTCAAACCGGCCGGCGCGCAAGAATTGAATCGTCTGCCGGATGGCCGTCTGGTTGCGCATGAGAAATGGATGCGCGGCGTGAATGACAATATGATCGGTCATCCCGGCCAGTTTGGTTCGTTCAACAGAAACTTTCCCGTCGTCGCGGCCGGGAATGAGCGTGCTGTTGATCCAGTTGATCGAGCGGTCGCCGGCAATCACCCCCACGCAATAATTCACCGGACCAAGCTGGTTCGGCGTGGATTTTTCATCCGTGCCCAATTCATTTCCCGCCGGGCCGTTGATTTTTTTGAAAACCCGGAACGAACCCAGCTTGTCCACCGCTTCGCTGCCTTGGTTCGGCGGCCCCAGCATCACCACGCGGCCAAGCTTCGGAATGGTGTGCCGCGCCAGATAACTGCGGACCAAAATACCGCCGAGCGAATGCGTGACAAAATGAATCTTCACCGCACCGGCTTTTTGGCAGTCCGCTGCGGCGCGACCAACCACACCCTCGCTTAACTTTTCAATCGAAGCTGTCCGCGAGGGATAATCCACATTCATGACATGATAGCCGGACGCGGACAAAGCGCGCTCCATCGGAACCATCGAGCGACTGGTGCGGCACAAGCCATGAAGCAAAATGACGTATTCCTGATTTTCAGCAGCCGAAACAAATAGCGGAAGAACAGCCATGAGAACAGCGAGGCGAAACTTCATCGCCCATGATCAGCCTGCGTTCTCACCCGGCCCGGCTGAAATCTCCAGCATCCGCTCAATCGGCAGCCGGGCGCGCCGGATGATTTCCGGCGGCAGCTCCACGCGCGGGGAAAGCTTCTTCATGCAGTCACGCACCTTTTCAAGCGTGTTCAGCTTCATGAACTTGCATTCGCTGCAACGGCAGCGGTCGCCCGGCATCCGCATCACGTCAAATACCGGCGCGCAAACAAACTCCTTGCCCGGACATTCCTTCTCCAGCCGGTGAATGATGCCCGACTCCGTCACGATGATGAATTTTTTCGCCGGATCATGTTTGCAGAACGTGATCATCTTCTCCGTCGAGCACACGGCGTCCGCCAGCTTGCGCACCTCGCGCAAGCTTTCCGGGTGGACCACAATTTTCGCGTCGGGAAACTGCTGTTTCGCCGCCAGCACCTGCCCGCGCTGAAACTCGACGTGCGCGTAACAGTTTCCCTTCCACAACGTCATCTTGCGCCCGGTCTGCTCCATCACCCACTGGCCGAGATTTTCATCCGGCACGAACAAAATATCTTTGTCCTTCGGCGCGGCGTTCACGATTTTCTCGGCGTTGCCGCTGGTCACAATCACATCGCTCAACGCCTTCACCGCCGCGCTGCAGTTGATGTAGGCCATCGTCCAGAAATTCGGATTAGCCTTTTGCCGCGCCGCCAATTTTTCCGCCGGGCAGCTCTCCTCCAGCGAACAGCCCGCGTCCTGGTCCGGCAGCACCACGATTTTGTCCGGGTTCAAAATTTTCGCCGTCTCCGCCATGAAATGCACGCCGCAGAACACGATGACATCCGCGTCCGTCTTCGCCGCCTGCTGCGCAAGGCCGAGCGAATCGCCGGTGAAATCCGCCACGTCCTGGATTTCCGGAACCTGGTAATTGTGCGCGAGGATGACGGCATTGAGCTGCTTCTTGAGCGTGAAAATTTCCTTCGCCAGCGGCTCGAACTTTTCTTTCGCCATCGCGCCATGCGGATGGACCTGGGCGGCGTCAATCATGCTGAAACGTTACCTGTCCGGCGCGGCGCCGTCAAACCGCGAGCGGATGCGGGGTTTTCATCGGGTGAGGCTGGTCCCAGGATCTGAATTACCACCGGCTGGTTAATTTTTACGGATGTTCGCAGCTTCAAACCGGGCGCGAAAGTTGAAGCGGTCGTTGGGCGCGGCATCGCCGTTGAGGGTGAAATCACCGGCCGCGCCGGTTTGCCGGAGGTTGTCGGCCCACTTGAAATCGAGCGTGGCGGGCAAATTCGTCAGGCCAAGCGTCGCCCGCAGAATCGCCAGTTCCAGTTCATTGCCGGCCATCCGGCAGGAAACCGCCTCGGGTTTTCCCCAATGATAACCGCCGAGATTGCGCTCAATGGTAGTTTGCTGGCTGCGAACATTGATCCGGTTGACCACAAAATCATAGCCGAGCCAGCCGGTTTTCCCGTTCTGACCGGCGTCAATAAACAAAAGCATCCAGTTTGAGCCGCTGCACGACGTCAAGGGCGCCTGCGTGCGAACGTAAAAATAGACATTGGTCTGATCAAGGCTGACTTTCGCCGCGACGATATCATTGCGCCCGGTTTGATTTTCATAATGGCTGCCTTTGCCGTAGCCATGGCAGGAACGGTGAACCGGATCATCCGGCGTGTCGGCAAATTCGGGTTCGACCTTCGCCCAATCTTCAAAATGACCGTCAAGTGTGATTGGTTGCGACTGGACCGGCGGAATGGCCGGGACGCCCTTGTAGCGGCGGATGTTGGCGACCATCTGGTAGTAATAGGCGTCGCCGTGGCCGCCTTGCATTGGCTCGATGTCCCGGCTGAATTCCTCGTCAAACTGATCCACAAAAGTCACCGGCCCGCTGCCGTAAAAAGGAGACGTATTGTCAAAACGCATGGCCGTCCATTCATTCCAGCCGGTGATAAAAATAAATTTTGGATCAACCGCCAATGCGCGCCGCCATTGCCCGGCAAAATTTCGTCCCGAATAATCCCGCCGATCCGGTCCGGGTTCAACGCCGTCCTGAAAGCTGCGGCCACGGGCCTGGGGATTGCTCAGGCAGCTTAACTTCCCATCCACGGCATTCTGGGCCACGCCCACCGTCATCTCTTCCCCGGCACCGGCGGCATTGGTGAAGACATGCTGGGGATAAACCTCCAGCCAGCCCCATTGGTTCATGCCGGTGGGACCCGTGAAGTAATCCGGCTGGGGTTTCCGAAACGTGAAGAATGTGCGCGGGCCGGTTTCCGGCTCCGCTGGAAAGATCCTCAAGTCCCGCTCCCCCGTCACCGGTTTCCCATCGGTGAACGATTTTCCTCCGGGGATCGAATTTGAGGCATCACCCCACCAGCCGACTGTCCCTTGAGGCAGGGATGCTTCGAGATAGTATTTTCCCGGCGGCAACGGGCCGGGCAATTCCAGCTTCACCCAGGAATTGTCCTGAACCTTCTCATGGCGGCAGCTCAGCAGGCAGGCTCCGGTTGGTCCGTTGTGAAACAAGCTCAGCGTGACGGCTGAATCCCTGGCGCCCCAGGTGGGCAAAGCCGCCGCCACCGCTGAAAACGCCAGGTCCGCCGTGAACGACTGGCCAAGCGAGTGCAAACCCGCCAGGACCCCGGGCGTCTTGAATTCTCCATATTGCACAAAGTCATCCAGCGCGCTTGGGTCTGCCAGGATCAGCGGTTTGCCTTCCCAGCGAAACCAGAGGTTGGCATACAGCCCCGGATGGTAAAGCTGCCCCCACAATTCCTGAACCACTTTATGCGGATCGCCAAACGGACAAAGAAAGGCAATCTGCGGCGTGCGCCCGCCAGCCTGGCGGACCTGCTCAAACACGCGGCACAGCGGCCGCCAGCTTTCCGGATAGGTAAGCTGGTTGGAAACATCAAAAATGATCACGTCCACCCCGGCGTCGGCCAGCATCTGGGCATGTTTGCGCAACACCGATTCATCCTCGGAAACATAATAGCCGAAAATAGATTCGCCCCAGTGATGGTTTGCGTAGAGCGGCCCCCAAAGCGGGCTGGCCGGATTGGTGATGGCCGTCGGATCCTGCGTCAGAATTTTGGAGACGTCAAATGGACCGCGATCACCATGCCGGCCGTGTGTGAGAAAATAGAACACGCCCACGAAGCGGTCGGGGCGTGGCAGCCCCACTTCCTCAGCCATCGGCAGCCTGCGCCCCAATCCATCCGTCGCCGGCCAGGGAACGCCGGGGTTTGCAGCTTCAAGACCGGGCGCGGCGGACATTGAACCAGCCGCGAATCCGCAGGCTGCTGTCAGCCATCCCAATCTTAACAAATTTTTGAATCGCATGAAGGCAAGGGTGTTAAACTAAAAGCTGTGCGCCTTCCCCCCGGCCGGTTCCGGCAGGATTTTCAGGAAATAAACATCATTCTGCTGCCAGATGAAAGTTTGGACAAATGGCTTCCCTTTGTCAATCTGGATTCTCTCCGCCGATTGGAAATCACCGTCGCCCCCGGCTGTCCGTTGGCCGCGCCCTCGCGGAGAACTTTGCGTGAACGCAAGAGACGTTCCAAGTTTGGTTCCGATGCCGGGCCGCAGGATTGGGGAAAGGCGGCAAAGACCGGCACGCCGCGAGGAGCTGGGGGATTTTTGGGCTGAATCTGGCAAAGAATTCCATAAAATCGTTAAAATTGATTGTTTTACGCCAAAACCGGCGATTCCCATGACCCTGTCAGAGGTTTCCATGACCCTAAAAACCATTCGGAGCAGTCAGGCAATTCATGTTGTGGCAGCAGGCCATCGCTGCCGGAACAACTTCCGGGGCAAAACAACCCGCACGACCAGTCATTCAGGAACTGCAAAAGCTGGAAACGGATTTCAACGCCGGCCGGCCGCTGCGGAACAAGGCGACCCCGAAACCTTGACCGCCGTTCCTGCCTTGGCGGATTCAAGCATTAAGGGAGCATGAAAAATGAGGCAACGACTGGTTTTTTGCGGCAGTGAACCGTTCCCCATTGCTTAATTCTGCATTCTGCCTGCTTCATTTGCCTTTCACATCCCACGCGTCGCGCAGGCCGTCGCCGAGGAAGTTCAGCGCGAGCAAGGTGGTCACCAGCACGCCGCCGGGAAAGACAATCAGCCACCAGTAGATGCGGATGGGATTGATCTGCGCAACGCCTTCGGCAATCAAAGTCCCCCAACTGGCCATCGGCGGCTGCACGCCGAGGCCGAGGTAGCTCAAAAATGATTCGTAGAGGATGATCGCCGGCAGGGTCAGCGCCACATAGGTGATGGCGACGCCAAAAATGTTCGGGATGATGTGCCGGAACAAGATGCGGACCGTGCCGGCGCCGAGCGAACGGCTCGCTTCCACAAACGCGCGGGAGCGCAACGACAAAACCTGGCCACGCACAATGCGCGCCATCGTGAGCCATGAGACCGCGCCCAGCCCGACAAACAGCAGGATGACGCGCAGCGCGCTTTCCGCCGCCGGCGACTGCCGGACCAGCGGCGACTGCTTGAGCATTTCGCCGAACGTGGTGACGAGGACAATGACGAAAATGATCGAGGGCAGCGAGTAAAGGATGTCCACCAGCCGCATCAGGCAACTGTCCACCCGTCCGCCGATGTAGCCGGCGACCGCGCCCCACAAAACCCCGATGACCAGGCTCACCCCCGCGCCGACGACACCGACGAGCAGGGAAATCTGCGCGCCGAACAGCGTGCGGGAAAAAACGTCGCGGCCGTGAACATCCGTGCCGAACCAGTGTTGCGCGGTGGGCGGCGCGAACTGTCCGTCGGAAAGCTGGTCGGGACTGTGCAGCCGGGCGAAATCGCCGCCGGCGATTTTCAGCAGAACCGGCCAGGCAAGAATGACCGCCAGCAAAAGAACCAGATACCACGCGCTCAGGACGGCGGCGCGGTTTTTTTTGAACCGCAGCCAGGCGCGCCGGCCGGGCGAAAAATGCTGCTGTGCTGGCTCACTCATATTTCACGCGCGGGTCAAGCAGGGTGTAGGCGAAGTCCACGGCCAGATTCAGGGCGATGAGCAGCATCGCATAGAGCAGCGACAGGCCGACCACCACAGTGTAGTCGCGGTTGAGCGAGCTGTTGACGAGAAACACGCCGATGCCGGGGATCTGGAAAATATTTTCAATGATGAACGAGCCGGTCAGCAAATCGGCCAGCATGGGGCCGGAATAGGAGACAACCGGCAGCAGCGCGATGCGGAAGACGTGTTTGAGCAGCAATGCGGTTTCACCCAGTCCTTTGGCGCGGGCGGCGGTGACGAATTCCGCCTGCGCGGCGGTCAACATTCCTTCGCGCATGATGCGCGCGACTTTGCCGGCAAAATAAGCACCCAGGGCGATGGGCGGCAAAATCATGTGCCACGGGGTTTCCCAGAGCGCGACCGGAAACCATTTCAATTTCATGGCAAAAATCAAAATCAAGGCGGGCGCGATGACGAAACTTGGAACGCATACCGCCAGCACGGCGAAAAAACTGCCGGCGTAATCCGGCCAGCGTCCGCGCCGGGCGGCGGTGAGAAACCCCAGCGGCACGCCGACCGCCGTGGCAAAACAAAAAGCCAGCCCGCCCAGCAGCAAGGAGACCGGCAGGCCTTGGGCGATGATGTCGTTGACGGAATGGTTGCGGTATTTCAGCGAGGCGCCGAAGTCGCCGTGCAGCAGGTCGCCGAGGTAGCGGCCGTATTGCTTCCAGACCGGCTCGTCGAGATGGTATTTCGTCTTGAGATTGCGCTCGATCTCCGGCGAGGCGGGCTGGCGTTCGCTGTCAAACGGGCCGCCGGGCGCGAGATGCACCAGCGCAAACGCCAGCGCGCTGATGACGAGCAGCAGCGGGATCGCGAACAAAATGCGCCGGACAAAATACATTGCGGCCTTCATTTAACCGCAGAGACGCGGCCATGCAGAGAAAAATTATCAATTGGCAAAGTTTGTTCAAAACTGCAGAAGGAAGAAGGATGAATGCAGAACTTGCAGCCGGCGCGAACCGGTTGCTGCTCCGGTTCTTCATTCTGCCTTCTGCCTTCGCCTTTTGCCCCACCGTGGCCACCGTCCCGCCCAGTTTCACCGTGCGACTGGCGGCGATGGGCAATGGCTTGAACGCTCCAACGGCTTTCAACAAAGCCAGATCATTCGCCGCATCCACCTTCAACACCGACGCGTCAATCAAACCTGTGCCAGTGAGCAAACGAACCTTCGCCGCATCCTTGACCACATGAAAATTTGAAATCAAATATCCATCGTCCGTGATGAAAACACCGTGCCGGTGTTGCAACTTTTAGGAGAACAATTTCTGCTCGCTGAAAATCAAGGCGAGCGAAGGCGGTAAAAGCGGCCGGGGTAATTCGTCCATTGCGGATCGCTGAAATAAGCCGAGCCGGTCGTGATCATATTCGTTTGCACCGGCTGCCAAACAACAAGATTTGTGCTGGCTTCCACCACCACCGTCTGACCGCTTGCCCAGCTTATGTTAAAACCAAATTGATATGTCTGCACGCCGAAGTTGGCATCACTCGTTTGTATTTGTGGCAGCCATAGCGCGGTTGGAACAGCGTCTAAAACCGTGCCACCGAATATCCAGCCACCAAATGTCTCGCCCCAACCCGTCGTTCCCGGCAGATAATAGATGTATGTGGTGACACTATGATTACCAACAAAGACATTGGGACCATAGCTGGGAGCGTTACCTCGAAAATAGACATTGCTGAGACTGACGTCGCCCCAGAACGCATACATTCCCAGATTGGTGACGCCATTGCCAATAGTGACATTGGTCAGGCCGTCGCAACGGGAAAACGCATAGATACCAATATCGGTGACACTGTCGGGTATCGTAACGCTGGTCACGCCCGTAAAATAAAACGCCGAGTCTCCTATGGTGGTGACAGGCAATCCGCCAATCTTATCTGGGATGATCACCGAACCGTCCGCCCCGGTGTATGCCGTAATTGTGACGGTGCCGCCGCTGAATGTGAAATCAAATGGCAACATCACGGCAGGCAGTCCGCCAAATGTGGCTCCCCACCCCGTGGTTCCTGGCGAATAATAGATTGTGGCATTGGTGTCGCCGGTGAACACCAGTGAATCAATGGTTGGGGCGTTACCCATGAAATAAACTCCTATCAGACTCGGACAGTTAACGAATATCTCCTGTAGTATGCTGGTGATGCCGCTGCCAATGATAACTTCAGTCAGGCTGGTGCAGTCATAAAACACCCCATAACCAATGCTCGTTACACTATCGGGGATTGTGATGCTGGATAAGCTGGGGCAGTAAGAGAATGCCCATCTGGTAATATTGGTAACACCATCGGGGATCACGACGTTGGTCAGGTTGCCGCAACTCGAGAAGGTGATATATCCGATGCTCGTAATGCCGGTGGGTATGATAACGCTCGTAAGCCCAGCACCGGAGAATGCACCGTCTCCAATGTTCGTGACGCTGTCGGGTATGACAAAACTTGTCAAATTGCCGCATCCCCAAAAAGCATCTTCCCCAATGCTGGTAATGTTGGGTGGAAATGTAATATTGGTCAGGCTGATGCAATCGTAGAAAACAGAGTCCGCGAAGGTAGTAACACCGTTGGGAATGGTAACGTCTGTTAGAGCCTTACACCATTGGAATGCGCCACTCCCGATATTGGTGACGCTGTCTGAGATCGAAATATTTGTCAGTTGATTGCAATACAGAAACGCGGCGCTGCCGATGCTGCTAATGCCATTGGACATGGTTACCTCGGTCAGACTTGAATTGAAATTAAAAGCATTGTCTCCGATGCTGGTCACCGGCAGGAAATCAATCATGCCGGGAATGGTCACTTCTCCATCGGAGCCAGTGTATCCCGTGATGGTAATTGTGTCGTTATTGATATTGACCGTGAAATTGAATGGCACCGGCGGATTCCATAACACTGCAGGATGACCATCAAATGTTGGTCCCCAGTTCGTGAACCCCGGCAAGTAATAAACAGTCGCCACATTGCCATAAAATACGTCGGCACCGCCGAGGCTGGGAGTGTCACCACGAAAATTGACGCTCGTCAGGCTGGAGCAGAACGCGAACGCCCAGTCACCGATGTCGGTGACGCTGTTGCCGATAGTGACGACGGTCAGAGATTCGCAGTCAAAGAAAGCCCCATCGCCAATTTTGGTGACGCTATCGGGGATCGTGACGTTGGTCACATCGGTGGAATAGAATGCCCAATCTCCGATGCTGGTAACTGGCAAATCATTGATTGTGCCGGGTATGAATACTGCACCGCCGGAACCGATGTATCCCGTGATGGTGAGTGTGCCGTCGCTGTTGGTTGTGTAAATGTAATCCTGCGCTTGCACCACTGCGGACAGCATCAATGCACACAGCAGACAAATCTGAATCAGGTTTCGTTTGGCTTTCATGGTTCTGCCTCTGCATCGGGAATTAAACCGCCAAATGCCCCAATCGTCCATCGCAAAAAGAATACCGGAAAAGGGTTCCCGTCCGCCTGCATCAGATTTCCGTCATCGCCAGGCATCGTGAGTGCGCCACGCACCCCGTTGCCCCCAGTGCCGTAGGCGCGGCATATTTGTAGAATCACAAGCCAAACCAAATTCAAGCCCCGTCGGGGCGGCATATTCCGGGCCTTGCGGACGGCCACCATGTCGCTCTTAACGGAGCTTTGCCCGTTGGTGGTTGGTGATGCTACAAATATGCCAGCCCTGACGGGCTTTCAAAAATCCGTGTTTCATCCGTGCCCATCTAAAACCCTTGCCCGTTTGTCCCAGCCGTTTGCCACCAAGCCAAAACCCCGGCGCAGTTTTCACCACGCCGGGGAATTTTGCCTCCAATTAATTTTGGCTGGTTTGGTTCACCCGCCCACAATGAGGCTGACGGGCTTGCTCCAGAGGCCCACCTGGGCGTCGTTCACGCGGTAGATGGCGCGATAGGTCCATTTGGCGGGCGCGGCGGGAAACGGCGCGGTGTCGGTGTAGCCGGGCGTGGTGTCAAAGGCCAGCGGCACAAAGCCCTTGCCGTCGCCCCGGTCCACCTGGATTTCGCACATGTCCAGATAATTGGCGTAGCCGCCCCAGCCCCAGTCCACGGCCACGTTCGCGCCGCTGATGCAGGCGTCAATTTCCGGCTGGACGGTGCTCAAATCCGGCGGCGTCTGTTGCGCGCCTTCAATGCCCAGCGCCTGGCCCATGGCGGTGTTGTAGGCGGGATTGGCCTTGATGAGCTTGACCAGCGCGCGGAAACGCGCCTCGATGCCGGGCGCCACGGCCGGCACCGACGTGGGGAACGTCGGGGGCACGGGCGCGCCGGTGGGCGGGACGGTGCCGCCATTGCGCATGAGGTCCTTCCATTGCGTGGCTTGGACGGCGGCGTTTTGAAGGATGCCCTGGCACTTGAGGCAATAATCAAAATAATCCGCGTCCGCCGCCTGTCCGCTCACCTGGTCGGCGGTGAGCTTGAGGATGCTGACGTAGGCGGGGATTTCCTCCTTGAAGGTGATGAGTTGCGCCGAAAAGGCATTGTCATTTCCTTGAACGTAATTTCCTTTCATGGTTGTTCCTGTGTTTTAGTGGTTGCGGTGGGAACGGCAAAACCCGCGAGTTTTGCCGTTTTTGGCCTGTTTTTGCGCCAAAGCGATGCCGCCGGCTGATTTCACGGCGTGTAAAAATGATTTCTCCGCGCGGTGAAATGAAGTTTCGGTGTGTGGAAACCAAGTTTCCGCACGGTGAGAACCTTCGACGGTGTGGTGAAATGCTTGGACGGCGTGGTGACGCAAGGTTTCGGTGTGTAGAAATGGCGTCACGGTGCCGTGACCCGAAGTTTCGGTGTGTAAAGTTGCCGTCACGGTGTGGTGACAGGAAGTTTTGGTGTGTAAAAAGGCCGTGGCGATGCCGTGACGGACAGTTTCGGCGCGGTGAAAGGCTTGGACGGCACGGTGACGGGAAGTTTCCGCGCCTAAAAAGCATGTCACGGTGTATAAACTGGCGGGCGCGGCGCGGTGACAGGAAGTTGCGGTGTGGAAACTGGAAGCGACCACGCCATCGGAGCATCGGACGGTGCCGCCGGAGTCGCGCGAGGTATATGCCAGGCGTTTCATGGTGCGCTGAATTGAATCAGTGACGACCGTAGCAGGACTGGCGGCGCGGACGAGAAGTGATTTTCAACTTAAAGTTGAACGGGGCGGGCGGCGGGAACGCGCTCAATGCCGTGGAGATTTTTTCAGGAGGCAAAGACGCCGGGTGCATTTGGCGGCCATGAGGCAGAACAGCCGGCAGGGCGGCAGGCCGGTGTATTGGGCGAGCGCCTCGATGTTTTTTCCGCTGGGAAAGCGCCGGCCCATCTCCCATAGATTCACCGTGCTGGCCGAGACGCCCAGGTCGGCGGCGATTTGTTTCAACAGGCGGCGGTTCCGCTGCCGCCACGTTTTGAAGGCGATGGCAAAGTTCTGGCGAATGTCACACCCAGATTCTGATTTACCGGCCACGGAAAAATATCAGCACAACGGCGGTTTCAAGGAAAGCGGGAAAACCACCGGCGCGGGATGACGGCATCCCCTTCACTTATTTGATTTTTTTGATGCAGCGCAACGGATGCTCGTCGAGCACGTTTTGCCAGACGCCCGAAACCTGGTTGGTGTCAAAAAAATTGATGCCGACGTAAATGTAAAGCGGGATGACCGGCAGCTCGTCGTGGATCAGAATCGTTTCCGCCTGCTGGAAAAGTTTTTCGCGCCGGGTCAAATCCGTCTCCTCGTCCGCCGCGTGGACGAGCTGGTCGTAGCGCGGATTGCTCCAGCCGGTCTCGTTGTTGCCGTCGCCGGTGACGAACATGCCGAGGAAGGTGTTCGCGTCATCGTAATCGCCAATCCAGGTGGATTTCGAGAGCGTGTAATCAAGCCGCGTCTGCATGCCCCAAAACACCTGCGTTTCGACCTGGCGCAGTTCCATCTCGATGCCCAGTTCGTCATGCCACATTTGCTGGAGTTCGATGGCGATGCGCTCGTGAATTTTTCCGCCGCCGCCGGCCGTGGCGTTGAAAAGATATTCAAAGCGCGGAAAGCCCTTGCCGCCGGGATAGCCGGCTTCGGCAAGCAGCCTGCGCGCCAGGACCGGATCGTGGTCAAGACCGGCCGGCGAATGATAATTGGCCGCGCCGGGCGGGACGAATTGCGCTGCGGGCAGCTCGCCGGCCCTGGTGATTTTCTTCACAATGCGCTCCTTGTCCACCGTCAGCGCAAGCGCCTTGCGGACGCGCGGATCGTCAAACGGTTTGCGCGTGACGTTGAAGCGGACGAAATAATTTCCCAGGTAAGGGAACGAATGAAAATCCGGCCGCCGCAGCAGCACGTCCATCAGCTCCGACGGAATAAGCTCCTTGTCCCAAACAATGTCCGCCTGGCCGCGCTCGTAAAGATTCAGCGTGGTGTTGGGCGAGCCGACCGGCAGGATGTCAATGATCTCCGACTGCGTGTTCGCCGCGTCCCAGTAGCGCGGATTTTTCCTGAGCCGGACCTTGTCATTGAGCCGCCAGGCGGCAAGCTCGTAGGCGCCGCTCACCGGCAGCGGCCGCGCATTCAGCCAATGGTCGCCGTATCGCTCAATTGCCTGGCGCGGCACGATGCAGGTCAGCGGCATCGCGCAGATGTCGAGAAAGAATGAAGTGGGATGGTTCAACTCCACGCGCACGGTGAACTCGTCCGGCGCGCTGACACCCACCAGCGCGGCGTTGGTGATCTGGCCGGTGTTAAATTGCTCCGCGTTCTTGAGGTAATACAGTTGGCCGGCGTAGCGCGAGGCCGTCTTCGGATTCAGCGCGCGAAGCCACGAATAGACCACGTCCGCTGATGTGATCGGTTCGCCCGTTGACCAGAGCAAATTCGTGCGGAGATGGAAGGTGTAGGTTTTTCCGTCCGGCGAAACATCCCAGCCGGCCGCGAGGCCGGGAACGGCACGGGCGGCGACCGGCTCCAGCCGGGTCAAACCCTCGAACAATCCCGCCACGGTCCGCATGTCCGCCTGCGCGACGATGATGGCCGGATCCAGAGATTCCGGCTCGACCTCGTTGATGATGGTCAAATCTGCCGCCGGCTCATGCCGCGCGCAGCCAAAAACCAACACGCAGGCCGGCAGGCAAAAAAGAAAACGCGCCCGTCGGAAATTCCGGCGGACGCGGCTGATAAAAAACATCGGCTATTTTGCCGGGCTGGCAGCGGCGGCGGAGTTGGTCGCAACGACCGGCATCGTCGAGAGCAGATTGTTGGCGGCTGGCGGCGCGGCCTGTGGTTTGGACTGCTGAACGGGCGCGGCAACAGGCATCTGCGCCTGCTGCTTTTGCTCGACCAGCTTGGTGAACTGCGCCGAACTGTTGTCATTGCGAATCTTGCTTTGCAAAATCCCCAGAAACAGCGACAGCACCAGAAAAATGACCGCCGTATATTTGGTGATCTTGGTCAGCGCGTTCCCCGAACCGGCGCCAAAGAGCGCGTCCGCCGTGCCGCCGCCAAACGCCATGCCCGCGCCCGCGTCTTTTTTGGGAAGCTGCACGAGCACGAGCAGGATCAACAAAACGCAGTTGAGGACCAGCAACAATGTTAAAATACCTACGACAAAACTCATATCGGACAGAGGTTAAATGGAATTCTTGATGATGTCAGCAAAACTTCTTGCCTCCAGCGCCGCGCCGCCGACAAGCGCCCCGTCCACGTCGGGCTGGCTCATCAGTTCTTTCGCGTTGTTCGGCTTGACGCTGCCGCCGTATTGGATGCGGACTTTCCTGGCGGTGCCTTCGTCAAAGATTTTCACGAGCAGCGCGCGAATGAACGCGTGGGCCTCCTGCGCCTGCTGCGTGGTGGCCGTTTTGCCCGTGCCGATGGCCCAGACCGGCTCGTAGGCCACGACGGTTTCAATCATCTGTTCCTTGGTCAAACCGGAGAGGCTGCCGCCCACCTGTTTCTCCAGGACTTTTTTCATCTGGCCGCCTTCGCGTTCCGCCAGCGTTTCACCAACGCAGACAATCGGCTTGAGCGAGGCGGCATGAACCGCCGCCGCCTTCCTGGCGATGAGCGCGTCGGATTCCTTTTGAAACTGCCGGCGTTCGCTGTGGCCGAGGATGACGTAACGAACCGAGAATTCCTTGAGCATTCCGGCGCAGGTTTCGCCGGTGAACGCGCCGAAATTATTTTCGCTCATGTTCTGGGCACCGAGGCGGATGTTGGAATCAATGATCGCCTTCGACACCGACTCCAGCGCGGTGAACGGCGGGCAGACCACGATGTCAACCTCCTTCACCGCCGCAAGTTCCCGTTTCAAGTCGCCAACCAGCGACAGCGCCTCGGCCACGGTTTTGTTCATCTTCCAGTTGCCCGCGATAATCAATTTACGATCTTTGTTCATTTGAAAATTTCCTGTTTGCAATTATTTTTCCGACAGCGCCGCCAGGCCAGGCAGGACCGCGCCCTCCAAAAACTCCAGGCTCGCGCCGCCGCCGGTGCTCATGAACGTCACCTTGTCGCCCAGCTTGGCCTTGTTCAACGCCTTCACGCTGTCGCCCCCGCCAATGATGCTCTTCGCGCCGTTCTTCTGCGTGGCGTCCGCCACGGCCTGCGCCACGGCATTCGTGCCGGCGGCAAACCGCGCGTCTTCGAACATGCCCATCGGGCCGTTCCATAAAATCGTTTTGGCGCCGGAAATAATTTTGACGTAGTTCGCCGCCGTTTCCGGTCCGATGCTGAAACCTTCCGCGTCGTCGGGAATGTCGCCGCTCACGGTGCGGATGTTCGTGAGATCATACACCGGCTTGCCTTTTTTGTTCAGCTTGCCCGTGTCCACCGGCGTCGCGACGATCGTGTCCGTCGGCAACTGGAAATTCACCTTGAGCTTCTTGGCTTTTTCCTCCGCCGCCAGCGCCGTGCCCTTGTGATCTGGCTCGACGAGCGACTTGCCGGTCTTTACGCCGTGCGCCAGCTTGAAGGTGTAGGCCATCGCGCCGCCGATGAGAATCGTGTCCGCCTTTTCGAGCAGCCGGTCAATGACCTTGATCTTGTCGGAGACTTTCGCGCCGCCGAGAATGACCACGAACGGCCGCGCCGGTTTTTCCAGCTCGTCGCCGAGAAATTTCAGTTCGCGTTCCATCAGCAAACCGGCCGCCGCCTTGCCGCCGCGCTTGGTGACAAAACGGGCGACACCTTCCGTGGAAGCGTGCGCACGGTGCGCCGCGCCGAACGCGTCGTTGACATAAACGTCGGCAATCTTCGCCAGTTTTCCAGCAAATGCCGGATCGTTGGCTTCCTCCTCTTTATAGTAACGGACGTTTTCGAGCAGCGTCACGTCGCCGTCCTTCATCGTCGCAACCGCCTGCTCGACTTTTTTGCCGATGCAATCGTCAACGAATTTCACGGGCTTGCCGAGCAGTTCGGAAAGTTTCACGGCCACCGGCGCGAGCGACATGGTGGCTTCGCGCTTGCCCTTGGGACGGCCGAGATGTGCGGTCAAAATCAGCTTGCCGCCTTTTCTCATCAACAGTTTCAGCGTCGGCAGCGTTTCGACGATGCGTGTCGCATCGGTGATGACCATTTTGCCGTCTTTTTCTTCAAGCGGCACGTTGTAATCCACGCGCACAAAAACGCGTTTGCCTTTAACATCGAGATCGCGAACAGTCAGTTTAGCCATATAAGTATTTGCTTTGTCCGGGGGACAAAGGCCAGCAAGATTAGCAGAGAAACCCGGCCAGTAAAGTGAATTCAAAACGGAAAACTAGCAGGGAACGCGACGTTAATCATCTGGCTGAATCAAAAATCATTGAAGCATTCTGAAGCAGGGCCGTGAGATAACTTTCATGTAAAGATAAGGGTTGATAACCCGTCGGATATAAGTAACAATGCCATTCAACAGCCAGCCCTAAACGGAAAGGGCCGGGCGAATGAATTCGTCCGGCCTTTTGATTTTATAATTTTAATCTTCCCGGCGAATTGACACGCGCGCTTAAATTTGTAGAAATAAGCGAAATCAATTCAATCCATCAGATGTCTGACAAAACTATTTCCACCGAATCGTTGTCCCGCGAAAGCCGCGCCTTCCCGCCGTCGCCCGAAGTCATGCAGCACGCCCTCATCAATGCCAAGCAATACGAGGCGCTGTATCAACGGTCCATTCGCGCGCCAGAAAAGTTCTGGCTGAAAGAGGCGCAAACTTTGGAGTGGTTCAGGAAACCAACGATGGCGCTGAAACACACCTGGGACACCAATGCGCGCAAGATCAGTCACACCTGGTTTGAAGACGGCCAGCTCAACCTCACAGTCAACTGTCTCGACCGCCATTTGAAAACCGGGACACGCGACAAAGTGGCCATAATTTGGCAGGGCGAACCGGAAGCGGACGTCAAAAAAATTTCCTACGCGGAACTGCACGCCGAGGTCTGCAAGTTTGCCAACATTCTCAAATCGCTCGGCATCAAGAAAGGCGACCGCGTGGCGATTTACATGCCGATGATTCCCGAAGCCGCCGTGGCCATGCTCGGCTGCGCGCGCATCGGCGCGATTCATTCCGTCGTTTTCGGCGGGTTCAGCTCCGATTCATTGGCCGGCCGCATCAATGATTCAGAATGCAAGCTGCTCGTCACCGCGAACGTCTCCTTGCGCGCCGGCAAGAGCATCGCACTGAAAGCGCTCGCGGACGAGGCGTTGAGGCATACGCCGAGCATCGAGAAAGTCATCGTCGTGAAGCGCAACGACGAGCCGTGCAACCTCGTCGCCGGACGCGACGTGTGGTATCACGAATTGATGGCGAAAGCTTCCGCCAATTGTCCCGCCGAGAAACTGAATGCCGAGGATTATTTGTTCATCCTCTACACGTCCGGCTCGACCGGCAAGCCCAAGGGCGTCGTCCACAGCACCGCCGGTTATCTGCTCTGGACCGCGCTGACGCACAAATACGTTTTCGACCTCCACGAAGGCGACGTTTATTTCTGCACCGCCGACATCGGCTGGGTCACCGGCCACAGCTACGTTGTTTATGGCCCGCTCTGCAACGGCGGCACCACGGTGATGTTCGAAGGCGTGCCAACGTTCCCCGACGCCGGGCGGTTTTGGAAAATCGTCGAGAAGTTCAAGGTCAATTCCTTTTACACCGCGCCGACGGCCCTCCGCGCGCTCATCCGGCTCGGCGATGAATGGCCGGCCAAATATGATTTATCCTCGCTGCGCGTGCTGGGCACCGTCGGCGAACCGATCAATCCCGAAGCGTGGATGTGGTATCACCAACACATCGGCCATGATCACTGCCCGATTGTGGACACCTGGTGGCAGACCGAGACCGGCGGACATTTGATCACTCCCCTGCCCGGCGTTCACACGTTGAAGCCCGGCAGCGCCAGCCGGCCTTTCTTCGGCGTCGAGCCGGTCGTCCTGCGCGACGACGGCAGCGAATGCAAACCTAACGAAGGCGGCAAGCTCTGCATCAAGAAACCGTGGCCCGGCATCATGCGCACGACGTGGGGCGACCATCTGCGCTTTGTGAACACGTATTTTTCCACCTTCAAGGACATGTATTTCACCGGAGACGGCTGCCGGGTGGACACCGACGGCGATTACTGGCTGCTCGGCCGCGTGGACGACGTGGTGAACGTCTCCGGCCATCGCATCGGCACCGCCGAAGTCGAGAGCGCGCTCGTGAGCCACGCCAAAGTCGCCGAGGCCGCCGTCGCGCCCATGCCGCACGACATCAAGGGCCAGGCGCTCTACGCCTTTGTGACGTTGAAGGACGGCATCGCCGAGAGCGAGGATTTGAAGAAGGAGCTTGCCGCGCATGTCCGCAAGGAAATCGGCGCGATTGCCGTGCCGGATAAAATTCAGTTTGCACCCGGTTTGCCCAAGACCCGCTCCGGCAAAATCATGCGCCGCATCCTCCGCAAGATCGCCGAGAACCTGACCGACCAGATTGGCGACATCACCACCCTCGCCGACCCCGGCGTCGTGGATGCGCTGGTCAAAGGAAAGCAATGATTCGTCATTGCCACGAATTTCAAACGCGCTAGGTTTTACGCATGACGGCGACCGTTGAAGCCATTTACGAGCAGGGCAAACTGCTGTTGCCCGGGCCCCTTGCGCTGCCAGAGAAGGCCCGTGTGCGCGTGACCATCGAATGCAATGCCGAGCACGCAGCCTGGATGAAACTTTCCGAAGCCTCACTCCTCAAAACTTGGGACAATGATGCTGACGACGTCTTCAATGAACTGCTCCAGAAATGATGCCGCTCTGCCGCCGATTCCCTTCACGAATTTGGCCAGCCGCAAGGTCCGCCCAGCCATTGTCATCGGCCGCAACGGTGCGGACTTGTTCCTGGTTCCCATTTCTTCAGTGCTGGCCAAAACGAAATAAATCCCGAAGAATTGAATTGCTTGCGCAAAATTTGATTCGCTAGAATCTGCGCCGATGAAATTTGCGCTGGCCATCCTGGTGTTCCTGCTGTTCGCCTTCTTTATCAGCTGGGGCATCATCCTCCTGCTGCATGGACAGCCGTGGCTGCTGGCCGGCGCCCTGCTCGTCTTCATCGGCACCTTCATCAAGTTCGGCTGCCTGTCGCACTGACCGTTTGGCCGGTGGAATTGCCGCTTGCACCCCCCGCCGCCGCGTTTAACCTGAAGTCGTGAACTGGTTCGCCGACCGACATTTCTTTCTGCTTGCCGTGACGTTCTACGGACTGAGCACGATCTACTCGGTTTTTCTCTGGCGCAAAGGGTTCCGCCGGGATGGCTGGGTGAATTATCTCCTGCTTGCCGCCGGCGTGGCGCTGCACACGCTGGCCATGACCAGGCGCGGGCTGACGCTGCACAGTTGCCCCGTCAACAATCTTTACGAAGCCACGACGTTCCTGCTCTGGGCGCTGGGCCTTGCGTGCCTGGTTTATTCGCTGCTGCCGCGCTTCAAGTTTCTCTGCGCGTTCACCGCGCCGGTGCTGTTCACCATCGGCGTGTTTGCGCTGATGCCGTCGCTGGACCCGCCGCACGGGCTGAAACCGGAATTTTCCGGCGCGCTGCGCAGCCTGCACGCGGCGACGATCCTGCAAGCCTACGGCGCGTTCGGCCTCGCGGCGGTGGCGGCGGCGATGTTTCTCATGCAGCAGCATGACCTGAAATTCCACAAGCTCCGCGCCATGCTGTCATTGCTGCCTTCGATCCAGCGGCTGGAACTCATCACCCTGCGGCTGACGCTGGTCGGCTTTGTCCTGCTCACCATCGGCCTTGTCGCCGGCCAGCAACTGCTCCGGACCGAGGGCAAACCGTATCTTTCCGATCCCAAGGTCATCTGGTCCGCTCTGCTCTGGCTGGTTTATCTGGAACTGCTGGTCGCCCGGCTGTTTTTTGGCCGTTCCACCCGGCGGTTCACGATGGGCGTCATCATGGCCTTCGTGTTCCTGCTGCTGACGTTTGGCATCACCAACTTCTATTCCGGCCTGCATCATCCATGAAAACAATGCGTCGCGGGACGGGTGACAGGCGGCGGACGACGCATTGCCGCGTCGCGTGGATTTTGCGACGCTGCCCTGCGCCGGACCTTCAACCTTTAATCTTCAACCTTCAACCTTGATTTCCGTCGTCGTCATCGGCTTGAGTCATCGCTCCGCGCCCGTGGAGCTGCGCGAGCGCTTCGCCTTTGCCAGGGAGGCGATTCCCGGCGCGCTCCAGGCATTGCGCGACTCCGGCGTCGCCACCGAAGCCGCCATTCTTTCAACGTGCAACCGCGTGGAGATCTATGCCGCCACCCCGCTCGCGCCCGCCGCCGCCTTTGCCGGCTTGAAACAGTTTCTCGTCGCGCAGCACGCGTTCGACGGCGCGCTGGGCGAAGAGCTTTACACCTTTGCCGAGCCGGAAAGTTTGCATCATCTCTTCAAAGTTGCGAGCGGCCTTGACTCGATGGTCATCGGCGAGACGGAAATCTTCGGGCAGCTCAAGCAGGCTTACGAACTTGCCTTCACGCACCAGCACACCGGCGCGCGGCTGAACAAGGCGTTTCAACGCGCCTTCAACGCCGCCAAGCACATCCGCACCGAGACGAACATCCAGCGTGGCAGCGTCTCCGTGATGTCGGCGGCCGTGGAGCTGGCGGAAAAGATTTTCACCTCGCTCGCCGAGCATGAGGTTCTCGTCATCGGCGCCGGTGAGACGAGCGAGAAGACCGCCCGCGCCCTGCTCTCGCGCGGCGCCCGCGGCGTCGTCGTGACCAACCGTTCCCCCGAACGCGCCGCCGCGCTCGCCGCCGGACTCGGCGGCCGCACCGTGCCGTTTGAACAATGGCCGGACGAGTTTGAGAAGATAGACATCGCCGTCAGCAGCACCGCCGCGCCGCATCACCTCCTCGACCGCGCGAAGCTGGAGCCGCTCATGCGCCGCCGCAAGCACCGTCCGCTGCTGCTGATTGACATTGCCGTGCCGCGCGACATTGACCCCGCCGTCAGTGAACTCGACAACGTCTATCTCTACAACGTGGACGATCTGCAGAGCATCGCCGACGAATACCTGACCCTGCGCAAGGAAGAAGTCGCCCGCTGCGAAAAGATCATCGCCGAAAAAGTCGCCGCGCTGCTGGCGGCAAACAAGTTTTCAGCCTCTGCTGACCGCTGATCGCGCCTCACAAAGTGAGGGCGGACCGGACAACACAGTCCGCCCCGGCCAGGCATTTACGAAAGTCCTGCCCGACTGGACTGTGACAGAGGCTGATTGAATCTTGCGACAAAAAACTCGGCCAAAAAAATCAATTATTTGGGCTTTGTGGCGAGGTGCTGTCCAACCGGGCCGCATCCTGGATTGAAGCCGCCTTTGCACTCGAATGCCATTTCCAATAATCCGCATGGCCGTCCGTGAACGACAAAACCGTCCCGTTGCTGTGCCGGAACCCCGGCACGTTCACCCACCCCGCCTGCACTGACGGGTTAAAGGGATACAAAAAATGCCCGTCGTCCACCGTCGAGTCATCCTCATCTATGAACAGCAGCGTGTTGGCCGCCTTGCGCACCTGCGTCTGTTTGCTCAAAGGCACAATGCCCGCCAGCGAACCCGGATTCGGCCCGTTCAAATAGCAGCTCATCGAAAAGCAACGCAGGCGCGGAGTCATTGGCCCGCTGGCCGTGCTGATTTTCAACATGACCTTGTCTTCCGTGCATTTGTAGGTGCCAACCGTCTTCACATACGGATAAATGGTTCCGGCGGTGATGTCATTGGTGAGGTTGTAATTCGGCGAGGTTGCCTGATCCGCATTGCCCATCACCCACGACCCGGCCAGACTCACCGCCACGCCATTAATGGTGCTCCACCGGTTCAGCGGCATGACATCGCTGTTGTCGTCGCAATACAAGATCCACGCCAGGGCCATCTGTTTCTGGTTATTGATGCAAGTCGTCGTGTTGGCCTGCTGTTTGGCCTTCGACAGGACGGGCAGCAACATCGCCGCCAAGATGGCGATAATCGCGATGACGACCAGCAGCTCAATCAAGGTGAAGGCCCGTGAACAGTGATTTCTTTTCATGGCGTTTAAGGTTCCATAAATTGACCTCAAAAAAAGTGAAAACGCGTTTTTTTAATTTCGGTTTTCGGTGAGCAGTCGCCATCTCCGGCGGCGGAGTCCGGCCTCCATTGCACAAGCCATAGCCTTGCGTCAGTTTCGCCCTGAACCGTTGGTGCGGCAAATTGAAAGTGATTTGACGCCTGCCTCGAAATTGAACACAAGTGAATTCAGACCGCAAAAAAACATCACACGGCTGGACCCGGTCGGTCAGCGGAAATTACTTCACCCGAAATCCCATCGGCTCCAGCCTGGAGCCATCCGGAAACTGAAAGGCGGCCGGGCCAAAGTTCACGGTGACGGTGGCTCCGTTGGCAAAGGCGGTTTGCTGGACGTTCCGGTCCGGCGTGAGAAAGCGGTGATCCGTCATCTCGCTGTAGCCGACGCGGCGGACGAGCGGGCAGATGTTGCGATAACTTTGCACGAAGCGCGCCTGGTTCTCCTGCCAGAGCGCGTGGTCGAACATGAACATGGGCGGCGTGGCATAAAGCACGTTGAAGAGGTCGCGCTTGTCCCACAGCATTGGGAGCTTGTTGTTGTAGTCCCCCCAATACCATTGCGCCACCACGCATTCGTGATAGACCAGTTCCCAGAGCGGCAGGCGATATTGGTGGCCAAGCTGAAACTTCACGACGCGCTCCGGCGCGTTGGTCCAGATGCGCGCCATGTCACGGCCCGCGTCGGGCACGCGATAGGGGCCGAGGCTCATCATGCCTTCAAAATAATGCAGGAACGGCACGGCGGCGTCATGGCCGGTTTCGCTGCCGGTGACGAGCCGGCTGTCGCGCGAAACATAGTCGAGCAGCTTCATCTTCCATTGTCTGCTTTCTGTGCGGGTCATCGGGTGGTTGGTGTTGTAGCATTCCTGCCAGGGCGCGGCGGTGGTGGTGTCAATAAACCGGCAGCGGTAGGGATGCGTGGCCAGGTCGGCGGGAATGCGCCGGGCCGCATAGTCAACCGCGCGCTTGTCGCAGAGCACGCCGCAGTAAAACCAGTCGTCATTCTTGCCCTGCACGCCCCAGCCGCGCAGCCAGTCGCCGTTGGTTTTGCGAATGATGTCCGCCGGCCACGCCTCCGTCACCCAGTCGCCGGATCGTTCCTGAAGCCGGGGAAAATCCGCCGGGTCCATCACGTCCTGGTAAATATCGTAGCGGCTGGTCAGCACGCCGAGACCGTTCAGCGCGCGGAGATTTTCCGGGCTTTGCGCGTTGCTCCACAGAATCCGCTCGATGCCGGCAGACTGAAGCTCCTTCACCATGCCCACGGCGTCCGGGTCCCAGCACCAGATGTTCACGGCGCCGACGAGCAGATCCACGTTCGGGTTTTCCCGGCGCTTTTGTTCCAGCGTCTTGAACCGGCCGAGGGTCTGCGCATAGGCGCGATAACGCTTGGCCATGGCGACATGACCGCCGTGGTCAAAAAACACATAGCGCAGCCGTCGCGAGTAGCCGAACTGCCCGTGCTGGGCGTCCCATTCCGGCGCGATGCCGAGCAGTCCATCCTGCCGCTCGATGCGGATGGAGGCGTCATCCGGCGTCTCGAGGATCGCCATGTGTCCGCGTTCGCCGTCGGTCGCGCCCCAAAACGCCATGCAGATGCCGTGCCCGCCATAGGCGACGAGGCTGAACGGCTCGATGCTCTGGTCCTCGACCGGATAAGAAATGCCCTCATTCATCGGCACCACCAGATATTCGCCGGGGTGCGATGCGAATGGATGCGGAAACTGCAAATTGCCCGGCAGCTCGCCTTGGGCCGCCAGTTCGACGGTGAACTCGGGCAGATCTTTTTCCAGCCGGATCGTGCCGGTGATTTCCTGCCCGGATGCGGCGTGAATCAGCTTGATCTGGAACTGGCCGTCCTGTGCCGTCGCACCGGTGAGGATGACATCGCTCGAAAGCGGGGTCTGCCCGGACTGCTGACCGGTCCGGCGATCCAGCACCGTCAAGGCGGCGTTGCTGGTGTTGAGCGAGACCTGCAAGGTGGCGTTCGTGATGACCAGCGTGCGGGGAAGATTTGCCGGCGGCATCATGCTCAACTGGCCGGTTTTCACCAAGGAAAAGTCGTCCAGCCACGCCGTCATGGAACCGGCACCGATGAGACGCGGCTGAATCTCCGCCACGCCCGGCGGCACGATGAACCGCGTCCGCACCCGCTGCCAGTCCGCCGCGCCTTGCAGCGAACGCCCGCCATAAGACCAGTTCAGGGCCGTCCCCTGCGCATCGTGCGTGGAAACACAGAGCGTCACGCTGCCATCCCGGCTCTCCAGCTTCAGCCACGCTTCGAGTTCAAAGATCTCGCCCGCCTGCACCGGCACGCGCGCCGCCGGCTCCAGGCTGAAATCCGTTTCGCCATGATGTTCAATGCGGGCGGAAAACTTGCCGCTGTGAAAGGTGCCGGCATCCAGCGTCAGCGACCCGGCGCTGGCGTCGCGCGTCCACAGCGGACGCCAGCCCGCCAGGCCGGATTCAAAGCCGCCGTTCGTGACGATGTTTGCGCCACAGGCCAAAGTCACGGCCAGGGACACGAGCCAGATGCGAAGGATGGTTTTCATGTTGTTGCTGGGGCGGAGCCAGCGTAGCGGGCTGCATCCTCATGGGCAAGCCCCGGCCTGCGGATTGGCCGCAAAAAAGCACAAAAAACACAAAAAACACAAAAAAAGCACAAAAGAAAAACACTTCCAAAACTCTTCCCATTTTGCGCCTTCTGCGCCTTTTCGTGGCAATGAAATTAATAAACCAAAACGAGCACTGCGGCATCCTGCGCCAACTTCACCACGTCCTCAAACGCTTCATCCTTGGCATTCGGCTCTTTCAGCTTAGCCGCCACGTCCGGCACCGGTTCCAGGAAGCTCAAGAGCAGGCTGCTCTTCCCGCGAAATTCACATTCTCCGGCAGGGGTGGAACGGGCGACCCGCCTGTTTCGTTCGGCGACCCGCCGAACGAAATGAGGAGCGGAGGGACAGGATAAACCGTCACCATTTGTTCGGAGTGCGTCGTCATTCTGTCCGGCGGGTCGCCGGACGGCACAGGCCAGTGGCCCGTGCTACCCGCACCGGCAGGCTGATCTGGAAATAGCGCGGGTCATCCGCCGCGCCCGCCAGCGACGCGATTTCCCCTTGGCCAAAAGCATGGGAAAAGATTTTAACCACGAAATACACTAAATACACGAAAGCGGACACCGAATGAATCTGCTTTTTATTTTCGTGTAATTCGTGTGTTTCGTGGTTAAAAAAAATCCGGCAACCCGATGTCCGGGAAACCCACCGTGGCCACCGTGCCGCAAAATTTATTGTGACTGAACTGCTCGGTAGAACCGCGATGATTGGCCGGCACTGGCAGGATCAATCATTTGGAATGGGCTGGTTGAAAGGTCCGGCACGATGAGCATTGGTGTCCAATTCGGGTCTGCCAGATTCGTCGTGCATTGAATAGTGTATGTATCGCCCAAAGTTCCATAAAGTGTCAACAGCGGATAACCTGACAAAAATTGCAATGCCAGCGTCGCCTGTGTGGGCGGGACAACCGGCGAAAACGATAAACGGAATATAGTTCCATCACCACCGCCCCCGTTAAGATTAGTGTTGCCGCCCCATTCAGTCGTGCCGTAAAAATTACCGTCGTTGCCCAGTGTCAGTGCTGCTTCTGGCGTCCGCCCATTGGTGCCGCTAAATGAAAACAGTGTCGTCAATAGGCCGTTGGTCGTGACTTTGAAAATCGTGCCCATGCCTAAGGGGGAAGTGGAATTGGTGTTACCGCCCCATTCAGTCGTGCCGTAAAAATTGCCGTCTTTACCCAGCGTCAGTGCGGCAACTGGTTCCGCCCCATTGATGCCGTTGAAAGAAACCAAAGTGGTCAGTATGCCATTGGTCGTGATTTGGAAAACCGTCCCAAGATTGTTGCTGCCGCCGTAAGCTGTCGTTCCGTAAAAATTACCGTCATTTCCCGATGTCAAACCTGCGCCCGGCTCGGCTCCGTTCAAGCCGTTAAAATAGACCAAAGTGGTCAGCGTGCCATTGGTTGTCACTTTGAAAACCGTTCCATCACCGTTGTCGAAAGGGGTATCTCCATTCGTGCTGCCCGCGCCCGTCGTGCCATAGAAATTCCCGTCACTGCCCAGTATCAAACCTGCGCCCGGCCCGTCTCCATTTGTGCCATTAAATGAAACCAGCATGGTTAATGTGCCATTGGTCGTCACTCGGAAAATTGTTCCGCCACCAAAATTGCTGTCATCCAAGTTGGTATAGCTGCCGCCGTAACTTGTTGTCCCGTAAAAATTACCGTCATTGCCAAGCGTCATCGCCGACGGCTCTGCCCCATTGGTGCCGTTGAAAGAAACCAAAGTGGTCAGCGTGCCGTTGGTCGTCATTCGGAAAATCGTCCCATCACCTAGACCGTGGTTCAAATTATTGCCACCCAGTTCAGTCGTGCCGTAGAAATTTCCGTCATTTCCCAACGTCAGCCCCACCTGCGTATAATTATTATTTACGATGTTAAAATAGACCAAGGGCGTCAACGTGCCATTGGTTGTCACTTTGAAAATCGTTCCATTGCCATACCAATAAGGGCTGCCGCCAATCGTCGTGCCGTAAAAATTGCCATCATTACCGAGAATGAGTGAGGCAGCCGGAAATGCCCCATTGGTCCCACTGAAAGAGCAAAGCGTTTGCAGAGTCTGCGCGGAAGCAATAAACCCGCTCACGGCGAATATAAGAGTCAGTAAGGACTTCATAATAAGCGTGCAATTTTTACAGTTAAGATTTTGAAGTGACATATAATTTGCGCTTGGAATGCTCCGGGGTTCTTCCAAGTGTAACCCATGCGAGAGGAATGTGAGCACGCTTTCCTGTGGATGCGTCTTCTAATTCAAGCGTGACCGCATCACATCCAACGATAACGGATTGCTGAACTAGCCAGTTCGTCAAAGTAATATTTGCCTTAAATCCTTTTGGCAGCTCATCGCTAGATTTCCAAGCAACATTTATCAACTGCTTTCGTTCTGCAAGTAGCAGTCTAACTTTGTCGTTTCGTGTGGCAATCATTTCCTCAAACAATTCTGGACTCGCTTTCTTCGACTCCGAACCCTTTCTGACATAGGCATGACCTGAAAAGTGCGGACGATTGCTGCTCGCCCCCACTACAACCGCGACCAGTTCCACATCGTCAACTCGAATAGCTGTCGGCTCGCATTTCACCGGCGGATAGCAGCGATGCTCTGAAATTCTTGTCACATCCTTTTGCTTCTGGTCGGCATTTTCAACGCCTTGCAATTTTCCATCATCTGACACGCCAATGAAAAGAACTGCGTGTTGTCCTTCCGAAACGGAATTCGCAAACGCAACGAGCGTGTTGCAAATTTTATCATCATTCACGCCGGACGGTTTTCGTTCCACCCAGTGAGATTCCGGACTTTTCAGCAATCGAATCAATTCTGTTTCAGGCAACATAGTCAAAGCTCTAAACATCATTTTATTATTGGATTGTCAAATTTGGAATGCTTTCCCATTGTGAGCAACGAACAGTTCAATGAATTTACATCACAACACCGGATGCCCCACGCGTTTGATATGGGATAACAAGCCACGCTTAAAGCTACCTACCTGCTTTAGAATTTCTGCATCTGTTTTTGGGTTGAGAAAGTTTCTTTCCAAGTGGTCACAGAATTCAAATGCCCTCAAATAAATTGGGCGTGTAAAATCATCAATATTCCAGTCTTTGAAACGCAAGTCAGCGCCTAGAAGTGTCATGTGAGCAAGATATTTGTTTAGTTCTCTCAGGGCGGTCCTATTTAGAGGCGGCGTCATTTTTTTGAAGCCATATCGATCAGCTTTAATATCATCTGGATACTTGTTCCCTACTGTAAAAAAATCGTTGAGTTTTCGGGCGCTCAAAAGTGACGAGTGAAACGCCGAAATCATAAACATTTTGAAATGATAATCCCATTCTGTTTTTTCTTGTCGATGCTTTGAAGCATATTTGTGCCATAGCCAAAACGCAGTTGTCTGTTCAACCTCCTCCATAAAGATGACAATATAATCTCTTTCCGCTACGAACATTTTAATCTGATGCGTATTCATGTTGGAAATTCAAACGCCTTTAGCCTCGTTCGTCCACCCCAAACTGCCATTGGCCGCCCGGCTGGGACTTTGCCGGGGAGCGCGCCCGTCCCGGTTGCCGTTTCCGGCGTCGCGCTGCCGCCCCTGAAAATAGCCCAGCCATTCATGGCTGGGACTCGTTGCCCGTCATTGTCCAAAGTCCCGCCAGGGACGGCAGAAGATTTCTTTCGTCCCTGCGGGACTTTTACATTTGTTTGACGCGATACCCAGCCATAAATGGCTGGGCTATTGTCGAAGCGCCGTCCCCAGCGCCGTTAGGTGCGGCATATTTGTAGAATCAAAACCAAAATAATTTTCAGCCCCGTCGGGGCGGCATATTCCGGTTCTTGCGGACGGCCATCCCTTGCGGGCGGCCACCACGATGTCGCTCCTGACGGAGCTTTGTCTGTTGGCGCATGGCGAGGCTACAAAGATTTCAGCCCTGACGGGCTTTGAAAAATCTGTGTTCCATCCCGTGTTTCATCTGTGGCTCAAAATTCAAACGACCTTTGCCCCGTTCGTCCACCCGAAACTGTCTTTGGCCGGGTCTTTGCCGCCGGCCACCCTGGCGCACGGCCTGCCCCGGAGCGCGGATTGTCCCAATCCGCAGCGCGCCACCAGACCACCAGCCTCAAAATTATCCGAACCGTCTCCCGTCATTCCACCCGCTGCGAGTTGGGACAACCCGCGCTCCATTCCCAGCCCTTGCCAGGCAGGTCTCGTTTTAGGACGGTTTTGGATAAAAGCCGGGATTTCCATGACCGTGGATGCTTCACCGAGAATCAAAGATG
>Ga0181535_10000908_pt1 | contig 41014 bp, 28 predicted proteins | sample PEATcosm2014_Bin_44_FD_119774 | JGI IMG/M metagenome (GOLD analysis project Ga0181535, IMG submission 119774) | Peatland microbial communities from MTU Mesocosm Facility, Houghton, MI, USA - PEATcosm2014_Bin17_30_metaG | ecosystem: Environmental > Terrestrial > Soil > Wetlands > Peat | place... | reverse complement strand
CGGACGTTGAAGCCGATGATGATGGTGTTGGAGGCGGTGGCCAGCAACACATCGCTCTCGGTGATGGAACCGACGCCGGAGTGAATGACCTTGATGCGCACCTTTTCGGTGGACATGCGGGTGAGCGAGTCGGCCAGCACTTCGACCGAGCCGGTGACGTCGCCCTTGATGATGAGGGGCAGGTCCTTGACGCCGGCGGTGCGGATTTGTTCGGCAAGGCCTTCAAGCGAGACGCGGGAGCTCTTGGCGAGCTGAGAGTCGCGCTCCTTCATCTTGCGGTACTGGGCAATGCCCTTGGCCTTGTCGCGATCGGAGACGACGAGGAAGGTGTCGCCGGAGTCGGGCATGGATTCGAGGCCGAGGACTTCGACGGGGGTGGAGGGACCGGCTTCTTCGATGGCGCGGCCGCGGTCGTCGAACATGGCGCGGACTTTGCCGAAGGTGTTGCCCACGATGTAGCTGTCGTTTAATCGCAGGGTTCCGTCCTGAACGAGGACTGTGGCCACTGCGCCGCGGCCGCGATCAAGCTTGGCTTCAATGACGGAGCCGACTGCCTTGCGGCCAGGTGTGGCCTTGGGAGCGCGGATGTCGGAGACCAGGCAGATCATTTCGAGAAGCAGGTCGAGGTTCTTGCGCTTCTTGGCGGAGACTTCGACGAAGACAGTGCTTTCCTGGCCTGCGCCGGCCCACTCCTCAGGAATGAGGCCGCGATCAGCTAGCTGCTTTTTGACGCGGTCGGGGTTGGCTTCAGGCTTGTCGATTTTGTTGACGGCGACAATGATGGGGACGCCGGCGGCCTTGGCGTGGTCAACGGCTTCCAGGGTCTGTGGCATGACGCCGTCGTCGGCTGCGACTACGATGACGACGATGTCAGTGACCTTGGCTCCGCGGGCACGCATGCGGGTAAAGGCTTCGTGGCCCGGGGTGTCGAGGAAGACGATCTCGCGGCCGTGAGCCGGGGAGCCTTCCTTGGCAAACTTCACCTTGTAAGCGCCGATGTGCTGGGTGATGCCTCCAGCTTCGCCGGCGGCAACGTCGGTTTCGCGGATGGCGTCGAGTAAGGACGTCTTGCCGTGATCGACGTGGCCCATGACGGTGACGACGGGGGGACGCGGAACTTCGAGCTCGCCGGTGTTTTCGGCTTCGAGAACTTCCTCGATGGCCTGGTTGGCGATCTCTTCTTCGTAGCTGATGACGGTGGCCGCAGCGCCGAACTTGGCGGCAACGTCCTTGACCATCTCGGCGTCGAGGGACTGGTTGACGGTAACGAAGACACCGCTCATGAGAAGGGTGGCGATCAGGTCCTTGGCGCGGACTTCGAGCTTTTCGGCCAGGTCCTTGACGCTGATGCCTTCCGTGACGGTGATTTCGCGGGTGATGGGCAGCGGTTCGCCGCCATATTGCACACCGCCGTAACGTGGCGGCGGCACAAAGCCCTTCATTGGGCCTTCTTTGGTCTTGGGGTACTGCGGGCGACCGCCGCGTCCACGCGAAGGAGCGCGCTGCGGACGAGGAGCTTCGCCGGTGGGTGCAGCTCCGCCAGCGCCAGGTCGTGCGCCGAAGCCGGGACGTGCACCGGGAGCGCCAAAGCCAGGACGTGCGCCAAAGCCGGGACGCGCTCCGGGACCGCCAGGGCCACCAGCGCCCATGGGGGTGCGGGTAGGATGCTTGGGGCGCGGACCGCCGGCGAACTGGCCCGCAGCGGGAGCAAAGCCGCCGGGGGTGCGCGGTTGATAGCTGCCAGGGCCGCTGGAAGGACGGCGATCAAAGATTGGCTTGCCGCGCTGGATTCCAGCGCCGGGGGCGAAGCTGCCTGTTCCGGGCACGGGAGGCGGCAACACGGGGGCCTTGTAGACGGGCCTTGGGCCGGTCTGCGGCATGACCATACGGCGGGCCGGAGGCGCGGGCGGTGCAGGCGGCGTCTTGACGCGAGGGGCCGGTGCAGGCGTGGCGGTGGATTCGGCTGAAATAGTGGGAACAGCGGCCTCTTTTTCCGGCGTTTCTACAGCGGGTTTAGGCGCCTCAGGAACGGCAACAGCGGCGGGTTCAACAGTGGGCGCGGCGGCAACGGGCGCTTCCGCAACAACGGGAGGGGCCGGGGGCGGCGCAGGCACGGCGGCTTCAGGTGCTTTGGCCGGAGGCTTAACGGCGACGACAGGCTTTTCCGCCGTTTCCTTTGCGGGGACCACGGGCGGCTTAACGACGACAGTGCCCGGCGGCGGCGCGACCACGACAACCGGAGGACGCGTAGCAGCGGCTGCGCCCACAGGGGGCTTAGCCACAACGGCGCCAACTGGCGGCTTGGAGGCGATGGCGGGCGGCGCCGGAGGATGAACGATGTTCGGCGCGGAGCGCGGCTGGGGAACAATCCTGCGCGGGGCCGGGGGCGGCGGCGGCGCGGCCACAACGGGCGCGGGCGGCGCAACATGGGCAGCAGGCGGGGCCACAGCTTTTACCGGGGGCACAACCGTGGGCCTTGCCGGCATGTGCGGATGGCGAGCCTCTTCCTCTTCTTCTTTTTTCTTGGCAAGAATGGCTTTGAGTACGTCGCCGGGCTTGGAGATATGCGAGAGGTCAATTTTTGGAGTGATTGTCTGGGGAGCGCGCGAGGATGCAGCGCCTGCGTGGCCGCCAGAGCGCATTCCACGCTCAAAATGGGCGCGCACCTTCTCCGCCTCGTCCGACTCCAGCGAACTGGAGTGGGTTTTGCCTGCGCCCAGGCCGAGTTCCGCCAAAATGTCAAGAATTTGCCGGCTCTTGACTTCCATCTCGCGTGCGAGATCGTTGATACGAACCTTACTCATCCGCCTCTTTTCAGAATCTGGTTCCAATCCACTCAGATGCTCATAGCTACCTCGTGGCAATGGATGTTTTTCAGACTTCCATGGTGATTCGATTGGCTTTGAAGGCTTGGGCGCATTTTATGCGCCGTCCTCTTTGGCCGCCTGCTCTTCTTCTACTGCGCTTTCGGTTTCATTGGCATCGGGCTCCGCAACTACCGCGGCGCCGATGGCATCGATTTCGTCTTGATTGGCTTCCTCGGATTCGGTTTCCGATTCCGCGTCCGCCGTGCTTTCAGCTTCTTCAAGGACTTCGGCGGAGTTTTCCGCCTCGGCTTCTTCCGTGGCTTCGCCTGCTTCGGAGGGCTTATCGGCTTCCGAGGTTTCTTCCGTTGCGGCCGACTCTTCCGTCGCAGCGGCTTCAGGGGCGCCGGCTTCGCCCTCTTCAAAGTGGCCGAAGTAGTGGCGAACGGCTACGGAGATCTTCTCGAGCGTTTTTTCGCCGATGCCGGGAATCTCTTCGAGCTGCTCGGGCGTCATGTCGGCAAGGGACTCGACCGTAGTGATGCCCGCGGCGACCAGCTTCTGAATGATGCCGTCGCCCAACTCGGAGACCTGCTCGATGGGCGTCGAAGGTCCGCTGCTGAAGGCACCCATCTGCTGCTCGACTTCCTGGCGCTTCTCTTCTTCGCTCTTGATATCGATCTTCCAACCCAGCAGCTTGGCGGCGAGACGGACGTTCTGCCCCTTCTTGCCGATGGCCAGCGAGAGTTGCGTATCGTCGACGATCACTTCCAATTGCTTCTCAGTCAGGTCGGTAATGGAAACGCGGCTGACCTTGGCCGGTTGCAGGGCCTTCTCGGCAAAAGTGGTGATTTCGTCGGAGTATTCGATGATGTCGATTTTTTCTCCGCGCAGTTCGCGGATGATGGACTGAACGCGCATGCCCTTCATGCCGACGCAAGCGCCGACCGGGTCAACGTCTTTGTCGCGGCTCTGAACGGCAATCTTGGTGCGCTCGCCTGCCTCGCGGGCGATGGCGCGAATCACGACCGTGTTGTCGTAGATTTCGGGGACTTCGGACTGGAACAGATTGGAAACCAGCTCCGGCGCGGCGCGGGAGACAATGACCTGCGGTCCTTTGGCGGCGCGGTCCACCTTGAGCAGCACCACGCGGACGCGTTCGCCGATGGAGAACTGCTCGAGACGCGACTGCTCGCGCTTGGGGCAGCGGGCTTCCGCCTTGCCGAGGTCGTAGATTACGTCTTGGCCCTCGATGCGCTTGACGGTGGCGTTTAGGACTTCTTTTTCGCGGTGCGCGTACTCCTGGAAGACGGTGTCGCGCTCGGCTTCGCGGACCTTCTGGAAGATGACCTGCTTGGCAAGCTGCGCGGCGATGCGGCCCAGGGGAGTGGTGTCGCGATACATGCGGATCTCGGAGCCGACTTCGACGCCGGGGGCCAGTGCGTTGGCCTCTTCCAGCGTGATCTGATTCAGCGGGTCTTCGACCTGCTCGGCATCCGCGACGACCGTCTTGTAGATGTAAGCGGTAATTTCGCCGGTTTCTTTGTTGAGCTCGCCGCGCATGTTTTCCTGGGTCTTGTAGAACTTGCGCGTAGCCAGGGCGATGGCTTCCTCGACCGCGCCAACTACGATGGCGGGGTCAATGCCCTTTTCCTGGCTGAGGAGCTCGATGCTTTGATACAAAAGGCTGCTGGCCATACTCTGCTTGCTCTCTCGCTTGCTGCTCGGCGCTTGGATTCGGAGTGCGAACCCCAGGGCCGGTTCAGTTGGGTTTATGAGAAGGGATGAAGCTCGACCCCTTCTCCTGTTTCAGATTGCCGGACACTTTGTGGGTCCGGAGAAGTCTTCAGATTTCCGGCACCAGTTGCGCCTTCTCGATGTTGCTGAAGGCGATTTCAACGGTGCTGACGCCGGCCTTCCGGCTCTTGCTGTTCTGCTTGGCCGCGTTCAGGTCGAGCGTGACGATCTTTCCCGCACTTGCCTCTGCGCCGGCAACCAGACGCCCTTGCCAATGCCTGTTGTTGCGGATAGCCTCGAAGGTCTGCACCTTGACAAGGCATCCGACGAACCGTTCAAAATCCTCTGCCCGGCTCAGCTTGCGATCCAAGCCCGGCGAACTGGCCTCGAGCGTATATTCCGCGCCAGGAACCAGGTCTTCCACATCCAGCAGCACGCCAAAATCGCGGCTGAAAGCGGCGCAATCCTCATGTGTGACGCCAGACAACTGCTCCACACTCAACGAGCCCTCGACGAGCCGCTCGGGAAGGCCTTCCATGCCTGCCGCGATGGCTGCTTTGAGCAGTGCGCGCCCCTCGGCGTTCTTTTCGAGATAAACGCGCAAGGTGCGTTCTTTCGCGGGGCCAATGAACTCCAGGTCCACCAGGTCCAGCCCATGCGAAGCGGCCACCCGTGATGCCGCCGACCGAATTTCGTCCAGCTTGACTGCCATCGTTTCGTCACCCCGGCGAGCAAAAATCGTTCGCTGGGGACCCCGTACCTTTGCCCCATCGAGCAGGAATCGCTCTTAGGGGAACCAATTTTGAGACGTCATTGAGCGGCCATTTTCGGGGTGTTTGCCCCGGTGAATTTGCCGCAAATAAAAAGTGGGCTATAAGCCCACTCCTCTCTCCGCCAGCCGGTGCGCACACGGTAGTTATCTGGCGAACAAATTCGTCTGCATCCTTAGCATAGGCCAAATTGGGGGGAAATTCAATGGGGGGAGCGGGCTTGTGTGGTGAAATCTGCGGTCTGCAATCTGACCACGTTCGGCGGAGACCCAAAGTTTGGAGGCCGGGTCCAAGGCAAGAGAAAGAAGTCCGCGGCATACAGGGTGATTCTTAGAGAGAGACTTGACTTATAGATATACAATGTATATACATAAAGTGCGATGGACATCCATTTCCTTCACAACGGGCAGCGTTTTGTGTGGGACTCGGAGAAGGCGTCCAGCAACGCGAACAAACACGGTGTGAGCCTTGAGGTTTCTTGTCAGATATTCTTCGATCCGTTCATTCGAATTGAAGACGCGAGCGCAGGCGAGGAACCAAGGGACGCGGCGATTGGGCTTACAGAGGATTGGACTTTGCTTTTCGTCGTGCATATGTAGCGGGAAGGCGAGACGATCCGGATGATTTCAGCGCGGCCTGCAACTGCGCAGGAGCGGAGGTCTTATGAAGACAGCGAGTGAACGAATTCTGCAGCGGTTGAAGAAGGACCGCCGGATGACGGCGATCAGTCTCCGCATTCCAGAGGACGTGATCGAAGATCTGAAAGAGATCGCGCCTTCGCTCGGCTTCTCCGGTTATCAGTCGCTGATCCGCGCCTATATCGGTCAGGGCTTGCGCAAGGATCAGGCTCGGATGGAGAACTCGCAGGTACAGGTTCTGGCCGAGAGCCTGCGCAAGCATGGAATTGATGATCGGGTGATCTCCGCCGCAATTGCCGAGGCGCAACTGAAGATCGCATAAGATCTTCTGCGTATATAGTCCCAGGGAGCGCTGCGTGTTTTTCTATTTGGCTGCGAGTAGCACAAGCGACGACAATAGCGGAATGAAATTGTTCCGAATGATTGCCTTGTTTTTGCTCGCGGTATCGACGGCGGCGCCTGCGGTGCGCGCGCTTGAAAAGCAGCCAGCCAGCGTGTACCACGCGCGGCGTGCGGCGCTGGCGGCGAAGTTGCATGGCGGCGTGGCTGTGCTGTTTGCCGCCGAAGAGCCGCTACTCGATCTGAGCCCTTACAGGCAGGATGAGGATTTCTATTATCTGACCGGGTGGACGGAGCCGGGGGCGGCGCTGCTGGTGGTGGGCGAACCGCAGACAGGCGCGGCGGCGAACGCTTACAAGCAAATTCTGTTTCTGCCCACGCGCGATCTGCGCATGGAGAAGTACACCGGGGCAAAGCTGGATTCGGCTTCGCCGGGAGTGGCGCAGGCGATGGGTGTGGACGCAGTGGAGCAGATGACGGAGCTGCCGGCGGCGCTGAATGCGCTGATCGCGGAGAACCGGCGGCTGGCCGCGAACATCTGGACACAGCCAGAGGCTCCGCAGGCAAAGGCTCTGGTGGAGTTTACAGCGGCTACATTGGGTGCTGCGCCAGCCGGTACCCGCGATGTGACGGGGCCGACGGCCGAGCTGCGGCTAGTGAAGGATGCGGGCGAGATCGATCTGCTGAAGAAGGCTTCGGCGGCGTCGATTGCCGGGCAGAGGGCGATGATGCTGGCCGTGAAGCCGGGCGTGACGGAGCGGACCGTTGCCGGGAAGATGACCGCGGCGTGGATGGAGAACGGCTGCGAGCGGGCAAGCTATGCGGCGATTGTGGGCTCGGGTATTAACTCGACCACGCTGCACTACGCGGAGAACTCGCGCACCATTGAAGACGGCGACATTGTGGTGGTGGATGCGGCGTGCGAGTACTCGATGTACGCCTCGGACATTACGCGGACAGTGCCGGCCAATGGGCACTTCACGGCGCGGCAGCGGGAGATTTACGACATAGTGCTCGGGGCGCAGCAGGCGGCGATCGATGCGTTTGTGGCCGGCAAGTCGACGATCAACGACCGCGACCGGAAGGACCCGAACTCGCTCGACACAGCAGCGTACAACTACATCAACACGCACGGGAAAGATCTGCACGGGCAGCCGCTGGGACAATACTGGCTGCATGGACTTGGACACATGCTGGGCATCGACGTGCACGATCCGGGGAATTATCCGGCGGTGCTGAAGCCGGGAATGGTGTTCACGATTGAGCCGGGCGTTTACATTCCCGAAGAGAAGATCGGGGTGCGGATCGAGTGCGACTTCCTGGTAGGTGCGGATAGAAAGCTTATTGATTTGGACGGAGACCTTCCTCATTCAGCCGAAGAAGTTGAAGCAGCAATGCGGGCGAGGTAGAGCGATGCAGATGGATCCGCGGGACGAACCTGAATCCGAAGAAATGACGGCACTGGAGCGCGCCTTCAGCGAGCAACTGCTGGCATGCCTGGACGAGTGCGCGCGGGGGCGCAAGGGGCTGTTCTCGGAGTATGTGAGCGATGAGGACGAAGGCGGATTGTGGCCCGAGGCGGCGCGGCTCAGGGAGTTGGCGGTTGCATTGCAGGGGATACTTGCGCAACTGGACCAGCGGAATGCGCTGTGCGACGAGTTTCTGGATCTGTGCACGATTCACGGCGAGAGCCACCCCGGCGAGCGCAGGCTGGCGCGGGCGTTTCTGGAACGGATTGAGCGCGCCGAGGTGGGCACGCCGACACAGGAAGAGAGAAAGCCTTGGTAACTCTGCATGCATTTCTGGCGCTTGCGGCTGGGTTCTTGACCATGGCCGTTCTGGTGGCTGCGCTGACGGCGCTGCTGGCGCGGCTGACGCCGAGCTGGGTGGGCGACGAGGGAAAGCCACAGCCGGGGTACATTTTTGTGAACCTGGGCTATTCGTTCCTGGCGGCGGCAGCGGGTGGGTATGTGACAGCCCTGCTGGCTGCGGCAAATCCGCTCTACCATGTGATGGCGCTGGGGATTATTGTGCTGGCGCTGGCGGCGCTGAGCGCGATGCAGGCGAAGGGGAAACAGCCGGTCTGGTATCAGTTGACGCTGCTGGGGCTGACGCCGCTGGGCGTGCTGGCCGGTGGGCTGGTGCGGCTCAGGGTGTTGGGGATTCTTTAGAGGGTCAGTAGGGCGGGCACCCGTAGTAGGACGAAGACCTGTCCTTGGGGACGGGCACCCGCAGTTTTTGTTGATTCTGACCTTACCAGCGAACGCCGACGGAGATAGGAATCAGCTTTGTGCCGGCGGCGACGGTTGTCACTCCCAGGCCGCTCGGCGTAATGCCGATAACGGCTGGCGTTAGTACATCCACATAGCGGGCTTCGACGAAGAGCTTCATCTTGCTGTCCTGGTACATGCCGCCCATTCGATGCTGATAGCCGCCACCAATGTTGAAGCCCCCCTGGTTCGAGGAGAAGTGGCCGACCACCTGGTTTACGGTGCCGACGGTGCAGTAGCCGTAATAGTAGTCGCAATAGTAGGACTCAACGGGATCGGTGAAGCTGGTCACCTTGCGGTAGAAGCCTCCTCCGCCTGTGACGTAAACGTCATGGCTGGACTTGGGAAAGAGGCTGATGACCGGGTCGAGGGTGAGGGACCAGATGTGGGCGTGGCCACCATTGGCGCCGGTCTGTGCGATTAGCGCGCCGGGCAGCTTGTTATCCATGAACTGGTACTCGGCCAGCAGGGCGAGGCGCTTGGAGAAGTTGACTCCGGCGCCTACGGTAAATTGGCCACCCCATGTGATGTAGGTCTTATCCGTGGGGGCGCTTAAGCCGCCGCCAAATTCGAGGGCATATTTGCTGGCCACATTGCTCTTCCAGCCGCGGCCTCCCTGGCCGGCAGCAGAGGAGGCTGCGGGGCTGGGTGCGGAGGGCAGAGCGGCCGAACCCTCGGGCGCGACCGACCCGGCAAGCATCAGCGAGCTGGACTCATTTGAAGACGAGTCGCCGGCTGAACGGGCCGGGTCGATAGAGGCTGAGGACTGAGCGCTTGCCAGGCCGGCTGCGAGGATGGCCACAGATCCAAGGGAACCAACACGCCGCACGAGCGGCATCCAACGGGGGAATGACATATTTGTACCTCAAAGGAAGAATTAAGTTAAGTACCTCCGGGCATGGCACACCCGGTACTGAGTTAGACACCGATTCGGGGCGGAAGGTTGCGGCGGCGTGAATTTCCACGGTGGGAGCATTGGTTAAATGTGGCACTTGTTGATATAGTGGAACTATAGTAAGCTAGTGCCACTATAAAGAATAGTGGCACTGACGGCGCGGAGGGACATATGGAACTGATGGAAGCTACTGAACTGAGAGCGCGCACGCGCTTGGGCGAAAAAGGGCGTTTTGTGATTCCTACCGTGATGCGCGAGGCGCTGGGGGTGGATGCGGGCGGTGTGCTGGATTTGCGCGTGGTGGACGGCGAGTTGCGCATCTCGACGATGCAAAGCCGGATTCGGCGCGTACAGGAGAGGGCGCGGCAGATCATTCCGCCCGGAGTCAGCCTTTCAGAAGAACTGAGCGCGGAACGGCGCGAGGCTGCAAAACATGAATGAGGTTGTGATGGACGCCTCCGCCATTCTTGCTCTCATTCAAGATGAACGGGGTGCGGAAAACCTGACAGCCGAGATTATGGACGATGCGATCATCAGCACGGTCAATCTCGCGGAGGTGCAGAGCAAGCTGGTGAAGAACGGGTATGCTGCGGACGAAGCCTGGGAGACCGCTCTATCGTTGGTCACGGCTGCTGAGCCTTACACCCGGGAACAAGCCAGGATCGCCGGCGATCTGATCACAACGACGGAGAAGTACGGGCTGTCGTTGGGGGACCGGTCATGCCTGGCGCTGGCGATTGCGCTCAAGGCTCCGGTTTATACGACCGAGCAGGTCTGGAGAGACCTGAAGGTCGGGGTTCCGATTCATGTGATCCGGTGATGCGGGTCGTGAGGGCTGGTAGAAACACAAAGGCCGGAGCGTTTGCTCCGGCCTTTGCTGGGTGTGGTGCGAAAGAGTGCGGCGTCTACCCCTGAATGTCGAACTGTTCGGGGTGGAGCGTGGCGTCGCTCTTGACGAGGATGTTTTTGCCTGTGAGCTCTTCGAATTCGACGAGCCAACTGGCGTTGTTCTGCTTGAGAACCTTGACGGTCTCGGGATTTACGCGGACGAGGATGTCTGCGCCTTCGAAATGCTTCTTCATCTTGCGCAGCTCGGTGTAGATCTCGTTGCAGACCGTGGTCGGGCTCTTGACCATGCCGGTGGCCTGGCAGGTGGGGCAGGGGACCGACAAGGTCCGCTCGAGAGATTGCTTGACGCGCTTGCGGGTGATGGCGACCAGGCCAAAGTCGTTAAACTGCAGAACCTTGGTGGGGGCGCGATCGGCCTTGAGCGCTTCTTCAAGGGCGGCCAGAACCTTGTAGCGATTCTTGCGCTCGTCCATGTCGATGAAGTCGATGACTATGATGCCGCCGAGATCGCGGAGGCGAATCTGGCGGACGATCTCGGGGACCGCGTCGAGGTTGGTTTTGACGATGGTGTCCTCGAGCCGCGCCGACTTGCCGACGTATTTGCCGGTGTTGATGTCGATGGCGACCAGGGCTTCAGTCTGGTTGATGACGATGGAGCCGCCGGACTTGAGCCAGACCTTGGAGCGGAGAGCCTTGGAGATTTCGTCCTGAATGCCGAAGTGCTCGAAGAGCGGCGTTTCCTTGGTGTAGAGCTTGACGCGGCGAACCAGGGTCGGCGAGAAGCGATTGAGGAAGCGCACGATGCGCTCATAATCCGCCTCGGAGTCGACCCAGATGTTGGAGAAGTTCGAGCTGACCTGATCGCGAAGAATGCGCTCGATGAGCGAGAGATCGTGATAGATGAGCGCGGGCGATTTGGAAGAGTCGGAGCGCTGCTTGATGTCGTTCCAGAGGTTCATCAGGAAACGGAGATCGGCGCGGAGTTCTTCTTCCGAAGCGCCTTCGGCCGCTGTGCGGACGATGAATCCGCCGGGGGCCTCGCCGCGCTCGTTGACCAGAATCCGCTTGAGGCGATGACGCTCCTCGTCGGAGGCGATCTTGCGGCTGACGCCGATGTGGGTGACGGTGGGCATGAAGACCAGGAAGCGGCCGGGGAGGGCGATGTGCGAGGTGATGCGCGCGCCCTTCTTGGCAATGGGCTCCTTGGCGATCTGAACCAGAATCTCCTGGCCAGGCTTCAACAGGTCGCTGATGATGGGCAGATCGCTGGTCTGCATGGAGCGGCGCGAGGGGCCTCCACGGCGGTTGCCACGGTCAGGAGCGCTGCCTGGAGCGCCGGCTGCCGCACTGCGTCCACGGCGTCCGCCACGCGCGCCACGGTCGCGGCGTGGCTGGGCTTCGCCGGTGGAGGGCTGGCTGCCGGTTGTGGCTTCGTCTTCATCTTCGTCGCTGTCCTCTTCGTCGACGTTCTTGTCGTCGAAGTTCAACTGGATGCGGTGGTCGAGATGGGCTTCCTGGAACATTTCACCCAGATCGCCGGAGCGAAGCTGCGCGGGCAGAGTCTCTTCTTCGTAGACGTCCGAGTCCTGGTCATCGGATTTTTGACGGCGATGATGGGGAACGGCTTCGAACTCCTCGCCTTCGATGACTTCTTCTTCAATGAGCCCTTTGCCGGGAGCATAGGACGAGACGGTGGGCGCGGAGCCGCCGGCCGGTTTGGTAGCGGCTTCTTCTTCCTTCTTCTTGCCGAAGCCGAAGAGGCGGAAGCCGGTTGGCGGCACGGGGTCGATGTGGTGAGAGGCCGAGGCGTCGGATTCAGGCTCGGCGGAATCAGCCTTGGGAGCGTCTTCGGTTTCCTCTTCGAAGGACTCTTTCTCGGTCTGGCCGGCTTCGAACTCCGGCGCGGCGCCGTGTGGTTCGGGATCGAACTCTTCGGTCTCTTCGACGAACTCATCCTCTTCTACCTGGTCAGGAGCTTCGCTGGCAGGAGCCGCGGCGACTTCTTGCGGCTCGGCTTCAGTTTCCGGCTCTGGCTCGTGGTGGCGATGCCGGGAGATGGATTCGCCGGGAAGCAGGCCGCTGCCGTCCCACTCGATGGGGGTTTCAATCAACGTGGACGGCTTGGAGAATCCGGATGGACGCGCGGGAGCGGCTGTCTCCGGCGCTGACTTTTCGGTTTCTTCCGCTGCCGCGCCGCCATATTTGGAGAGCGACTCGCCGGGCAGGACGAAGGGGACCGGCTCATGAGCAGGCGGTCGGGGAGCGCGGGGCGCGGCGGACTCGAATGCAGAAGCCTGAATCTCAGGAGCGACCTCCGGTTCGGGTTCCGCGGACGGCTCTGGGGTGATTTCCAGAGTCTGACCGGATTCCGGGCGGTCTTCAGATGAGCCAGCCTGGCCACGGGCACCGCGGCGATGGCGGCGTCCACGCCAGCGGCGAGAGCCGGTTGCACCGGAATCGTCCTGACCTTCGCCGGACGGCTCGGAGATGACGATGGATTCGGGGGCGGAAGCCTCGGATACTTCCGGGGCGGCCACCTCAACGGGGCGGCGCTCTCTGGTCGGGCGGTCCTGGCGCTGATTGGAGCGGGCGGGCCGGTCGTCAGATCGGGTGTCAGGGCGGGCTTCGGTAAGGGCTTCGGGGCGAGCGCTGCCGCCGTTTGTGTGCCGGACTTCGCGGGGAGCCTGGTTGGCTCCGCTGGCGGCGGCTTTTTCAAGCTCGTCGGTCTCTTCCGAGTCCTCGAGCTCCATAAAGTCGGTTACATACAGGAAAGCGTCGCGCTCGAGACCGAGGTCTACAAAAGCGGACTGCATGCCAGGCAGGACACGGGTGACGCGCCCGTTGTAAATGGACCCTGCCAGGGTGTATTCGTTTTCGCGTTCGTAATAGATTTCCGCGAGCTGATCGTCTTCAAGAATTGCAAGCCGCGTTTCATGCGGCGTGCTGGAGATGCAAATCTCTTTTGCCATCGTACCTTTCCGTCCGGCTGTTCATGACAGCCGGTACCCGCGGCAAGGAAAGATGGAGACGCGCTAGGCCGGAGAAAGAGGGGATGTGCGGAAAGGATGACCCGAAAGACTTTAACGTGACGGCTGCCGCGCGGCTACCGGCCCCAGGGGGCGGCGAACCAAGGCGGATGTTCACAGGAACCAGCCGAACGAGTTGAGTGCTGCGGTAATCCGATTGCAGAGAGTTTGTGGCCAACCATGTCGGAGATTCCGACGGGGCCGTTCCACCGCTGGCGTGCACATGGTCGAGGAACGCGAGAAAAACAGAGCTTGAAAGCCCGTAGCTCTCCGCGTGTTCCGTGCAACCTGTTGGCCGCAAGCGGTTTTCCCGTCTCTGCGTGCTCATGAACCCTTGTCCTGCCGGGCGCGGGCCATCGGGGCCTTGCCGGCGAAATGCTTGAAACTACTGTTCTTGTGGTCCGGACGCTTCCGGGGCAACACAAGAGGAGAACTTGAAAAACAGGTGTCCGGTTTCAAGGCCGGCACACCGTTAGTTCACGAACCTGCGCATGCGGACATTCATCGCCGCGCCGAGCGCCAGGAACGTAAACAGCACCGAAGACCCGCCGTAACTCATTAACGGTAAAGGGATTCCGGTGACGGGCATAAAGCCGATGACCATGCCGACGTTGACCAGGATCTGAAAGGTCAACACAGCCACTACTCCCATGATAATCAGAGAGCCGGACAGGTCCGCGGCCGTTTGAGCGTTCTGAATCAAACGCATCAATATGGAGAAGTATAGCAGCAGGACAAACACCGCGCCGACAAAGCCGTGCTCTTCGCTGAAGGCGGCAAAGATGAAGTCGGCATGGGGGATGGGCAGGAAATTGCCCTGGGTCTGGCTTCCCTTGGCTTCGCCCTGGCCCCAGATGCCGCCTGCGCCGACGGCGATCTCGGACTGGAGAAGTTGGTAGCCGGCTCCCCTTGGGTCGTTACCGGGATTCACAAAGCTGGTGAGGCGGGCTTTCTGGTAGGGCTTGAGGACCTTGCCGCTGGTCCAGACGCCGCCCACGAAGACGGCGCCGATGGTGGCCAGAATGAGGGTCTGTTTGAGATTGATGCCGCCGAAGAACAGGCCGGCGATCAGGATGGGCGTGTAGGTGAGCGTGGTTCCCAGGTCAGGCTGCTTGAGGACCAGAAGCATGGGGATCACCACCAGAACAAATGCCTTGAAGATGTCCCGCCAGGTGAGGTCTCGTCCGCCCAGGTTGGCGAAGTAGCGGGCCATGACCAGGATCAGCACCAGCTTGACCCACTCGGAGGGCTGAAACTGCACCGGGCCGAGCTTGAGCCAACGGCGTCCGCCCATTGCCTTGTGTCCGACGGCCAAGACCGCAACGAGCGCCAGCAGGCAGACGCCGTAGGCCCAGGGAGCCCAATCGATCAGGCGGTGATAGTCGATCTTGGAGAAGACAAACATGGCGACCAGGCCCGCGGCGATCCAGAGCATCTGCTTGGTGTGGAAGCCGACGTACTTGGTGTGAAGAGTGGCCGAGTAGATCTCAATGACCGAGAGGGCGCACAGCAACAGCACCATGGCGAGGAGCGGCCAGTCAAACTCGTAAAAGCTGAAGATGCGAAGTCTGGGGTTCCTCATGGCTGCCTTCCAGGAGTTGCGAGCCGCACCACTTGCTGCGAGGATTTGGTGGCGGCGGGACGCGAGCCCGATGCGGAGGCTGATTTTTGCGAGGGCGGGGCTCCGGGCCGCGAATCCGTTTTGGCCTGGGCCACGATCTGGCCGTTCTTGACCAGGAAGTTGCCGGCCTGCAATCGTGTTGCACTGCCGTTCTGATTGGCTGCCTTGTTGCCAGTGTCAGGGGTCGTCCAAACAGCGCCCATCTCCGCCGGAGCCGCTGCTTTGACGGGCACAAGGTTGTGCGCCAGGCGGCGCTGCTTCTCAACATAAGCCGAGACAACCTTTGCGCCGATGCGGGCAGGGTAGTAGCTGAATTCGCCGTTCTGCCAGAGCACGGCGACCACCAACTCGGGATTGCGGCGGGGGGTAACGCCGACAAACCAGACATTGGGGTTGTTGTTTTTGCTCTTGCCAATGCGGCCGAGGGCCTCGTGGCTCATGGTCTGCGCCGTGCCTGTTTTGCCGCCGAAGTCGATGCCTTCAAGGTGAGCCGAGCCGGCGGTGTGGAAGTAGCCGGGCTGGGTGACGTCGGCCATGCCATCGGTGATCGTGACCCAGTTTTCAGGGTCGATGGGAATATCCACATCGCCGCTGCCCGGAAAGCTCTCGAGCAGCGCCTTGCGAAAATCCTGTGGGAGCTGATCGGGGAAGACCACGCGGGGGCGAACCATGTGTCCTCCCGAGGCGATGCCGCCGATGATGCGCGCAAGTTGCAGCGGTGTAGCTTCCACAGCGCCCTGGCCGATGGCCACATCGAGCGTTTCGTCCGGATACCAGCGGGCGTGGTAGTTCTTCAGCTTCCACTGCGCGGAAGGCATCAGGCCGGCCTGCTCGTTGGGTAGATCGATGCCGGTCTTTTGTCCGTAGCCGAAGGCGGTGGCGTACTTCGCGATTCTGTCGATGCCGAGCTTGTCGCCAAGCATGTAAAAGAAGGTGTCGCAGGAGTAGGGGATCGCGGTGTGGATGTCGACCGCGCCGTGATGTTCGTCGCAGTGGTGGAAGAATCCATAGGGACCCCAGCCGCCAGAGCAGTTGATCTTCATGTCCTGTGCGACGCCCTCCTGGAGGCCGGCGACGGACATGAGGATTTTGAAGGTCGATCCGGGCGCCAGTTGCGCCTGGATGGCCTTGTTCATCAGCGGGTGGTCGGGGTCGGTGATGAGCTTGTTCCAGTCGCTGCGGTTGATGCGCACGGCGAAGGCGTTGGGGTCGAAGCTGGGACGGGAGACCAGGGCGAGAATGTCGCCGTTGCGCGGGTCCATGGCCACGATGGCGCCATTGCGGTCGCCGAGCGCCAACTCCGCCGCGCGCTGCAGATCGTTATCGATGGTCAGCCGCAGATCCTGGCCGGGGATGGCATGCAGGACTCCCAGGTTGCCCACGGCGCGGCCGTGGCTGTCGACGATGACTTCGCGGGAGCCGTCCTGGCCGCGCAGAAGCTGGTCGTAAGTCTCCTCGATGCCGCCTTTGCCAACGACGTCGCCGGGCTCGTAGTAGGCAAAGCGCGGGTTGTTCAGATCTTCTTCGCTGACTTCTCCCACATACCCAATGAGATGGGCCGCGAAGCCGTCGCGCGGATAGAGGCGGCGTTCCTCGTCGATGGTTTCAAGCTCGGGCAGTTCGTTGCGATGCGACTCGATAAACGCCTGTTCGTCGGCGGTAATGTCCTGCTTGATCGGGATGGGCTGGTAGCCGGGCGCGGCGCGGTAACGTCGCAGAGTGGCGCGCAACTGGTCCAGGTCAAGGTTGAGACCGCGCGCGATCAGCGGCAGATCGTCATCCACGTGGCGGCTCTGTTCCCGGACGAGAAAGCAGGAGATGGAGGGGTAGTTGTCGACGACGAGACGGCTTTCGCGGTCGAACAGCTTGCCGCGCGGGGCCAGGATGGGCTCCTTGCGGATGCGGTTCTGTTCCGCCAGTTGGCGAAAGTTCTGCGCGCCGAGCACCTGGAGCCGCCAGAGCTGGGCAGTGAGGACGAGCAACACGGCAAGAATTCCATACTGCACCACCGTCAACTTGAGGGTGGAGAGCTTTTCGTCGCGTTTGCCGTGAATGGAAATCATGCTTCTACGCCTTTGGATACCGCTGCTATTGTTTCGTCCCTACTCCCTAATCTCTATTCCCTGCTTTTGATCATTCCTTGATTTGCAGACGGTCGAGCAGGGGAAACAGCACCATGGCGATCAGCGAGTTGCCGACGGCGCGGAACAGTTCAGCGAACCACCGCCATTCCAGATCGAGGCCGAGCAGAATGCGGCAGGTGAAGATGAAGATTGCGCTCGAAAGCAGGGAGAGCAGGAAATTAAGAAGAAGGCGGATGGTGTGGTTTTCCACGTCAATGCGGACACCCAACGACGCGGCGAGAAAGCCGACCATGGTTTTGGCGATGCCGTTGATGCCGATAGGGCGGTGAGTGAGCGCATCTTCAAGGATTCCCATGACCGCGCCCATTAGAGTGCCCTGAATGGGGCTGCGGCGGCTGAGGGCAATGTAGATGGTGACCACCAGGGGCAGGTCGAACCAGGCGTAAGGCCCAAGTACGCGAGGGAGCCAGGCCTGCAGCACCAGGGCCGTCAGCGGCACCAGTGCATAGGCCAGCATCGGGTAGTGGCGGACCTCGAATTCGCGGCGGGAGTCGGCGCCCAGAACGGGCATGGCTAAGGATTCCTCTCGGGCTTGGCAGTCTGGGGTTTTGCAGTCTGGGGCTTTGTGCCCGGCTGAGTCCTGACGGGCGCGCTTGCTGTTGGGCTGGCCGTGGCGTCAGGAGCGGTTTGCGCACCGGCTCCCGGCGTGAACCGGTCAGGATGCAAGGCCTGGGGCGGGTGGGCCACGGGGTTGGGGTTCGATGTGTCCAGCAGCGGCTGCTGTTCGGGCGGAAGGTTGGGATCGATGAGGCCGGGCAGCCGCTCGGCCATGATTTGAGAGGCTTTCAACTGGTCTTTGATGGTCTCGGCCTCAGCGCCTTTGACGGCTTCGCTTGTGGCCAGGTCCTGCTGCTGTTCGGGCGAGAAGCGGGGTTCAGTGTTGGTGATGACCAGCACTTCGTCAAAACGGTCAAGATGAGCGGCGGGCTTCAGAATTACGTCGATGAAGGCGTCGCGCTCGGGATCGCGCACCACTCTTTCGACCTCACCCACAGGCAGGCCGCGGGGGAAAACCAGGTCGCCGCCGGCGGTAAGAACCTTTTCGCCGGGCTTGATGCGGTCGTCGGCGAGAATGCCGACGATCTCAAGCTGGCCGGAGGCGTTGCCGGTGAGAATGCCGCGGACGCGGGTTGTCTCAAGAATCACGCCGGCGCCGCTGGTCTGGTCGTTGATGGCGAGCACCTGGGCAGTGTGCGGAAAGACGTCGCGCACCTTGCCCATGATGCCGTCGGCGGTGATGACGGCCATGTCGGGCCTGAGGCCTTCGCTCGCGCCCTTGTCGAGGTAGAAGACGCGCGACTGATCGCTGCCGCTGGAGCCGATGGCCTGCGCGGGCAGCGTTGTGTAGATGTATCGGTGCTGGAAGTCGAGCAGAGCCTGGAGCCGCTCGCCTTCACGGGCATCTTCCATCAGCGATGCCTGTTCCAGGCGCAGCCGGCCGATGGCGTCCTGCAGTTCCTGGTTCTGCTGGCGCACGTGGCGCAGGTCAATGTAGTTCTGCCAGAAATAGAGGACACCCATCTTTGAACTCTGGAATGCCCGTTCCGGCGGAGTCACCAGCGATTGCGCCCAGTACCGGATCAGGCGGACTCCGGATGCGTCCCTGGTATCCGTGGCCGCGCGGCCTTCGCCCGTTCGGCGTACCTGCATGGCAAGCCCCAGGATCTGCGCCACTAGGATGGCCAGCAGCACGATGATGTTCCGGTAGCGGGTGAAGACGGATTCCATAAGAGCCAGTGAACAGTTGTCAGTGAGCAGTGACCAGTGTGCGGTTGCAGGTTGGGGAGCTTCCGCTGTTCACTGTCCGCTGTTCACTGTCCACTGCTTAGTCGATCTTGATCTTGCGCAGGAGCCGGAAGTCGGAGAGCATCTTTCCGGTGCCGAGCACAACCGAGGCGAGCGGGTCGTCGGCCACGGAGACGGGCAGGCCGGTTTCCTCGCGAATGCGCTTGTCAAGATTCTTGATGAGCGCGCCACCGCCGGTAAGCACAATGCCGCGATCGCTGATGTCGGCGGAAAGCTCGGGCGGGGTACGCTCCAGGGCGACGCGGATGGCGTTCATGATGACGGCAATGCACTCGCCCAGGGCCTCGCGAATCTCGCTATCGTCGATGGAAATGGTCTTGGGCACGCCTTCAATAAGGTTGCGGCCCTTGATCTCCATCGATAAAGGCTTGTCGAGCGGGAAGGCGGAGCCGATCTCGATTTTGATGTGCTCTGCGGTACGCTCGCCGATGAGCAGGTTGTACTTGCGCTTGAGGTAGTTGGTAATGGCCTCGTCCATCTGGTTGCCGGCCATGCGAACGGAGCGCGAGTAGACGATGCCGGAGAGCGAAATGACGGCGATGTCCGTGGTGCCGCCACCGATGTCCACAACCATATTGCCGCCCGGTTCGGTGATGGGCAGCCCTGCGCCGATGGCGGCGACCATGGCCTGCTCTACCAGGTAGACCTCGCTGGCCTTGGCACGGTAGGCGGAGTCTTCAACCGCGCGCTTTTCCACCTGCGTAATCTCGGAGGGCACGCCGATGACGATGCGGGGATGGACCAGCATCTTGCGGTTGTGCGCCTTCTGAATGAAGTAGTTAAGCATCTTCTCGGTGACTTTGAAGTCAGCGATGACGCCGTCTTTCATGGGCTTGATGGCCACGATGTTGCCGGGCGTGCGGCCCAGCATCTCTTTGGCTTCTTTGCCTACAGCCTCCACTTCGCCGGTGTTCTTGTTGATGGCGACGATGGAGGGTTCGTTGACAACAATGCCCTTGCCGGCCGCGTAGACCAGTGTGTTGGCAGTGCCTAGATCGATGGCCAGGTCGCTGGAAAACATGCTGAAGAGCGAGCGAAGGCCGTGCGAACGCGAAGATCGTGAAGGGTAACCGGTCAATGACATTTGGAAGCTGGTTCTACCTCACTGTTATTGTACGGCCAGCGGGCCGGAACGTCGCCGGTGGGTCAAAAAGGCGAGACTTTCGGGGCCTTTTTGGCCTTCCAGTGCCATTCCGGGAAACGGTGCGGTAAACTCATGTGTCTCCAAGGCACGGGGAAGGGCGCTTTCAAGCGCAGGCAGAAGGCTTTGGAGTACTATTTCAGCCGGGTTGAGGGTACCAGAATTGGAGCCTGACCCCCATTTTACCGAGGTTCTCATGACCTATCCCACGTTTCACAATCTGATCGGCGGCCAGTGGCTGCCTGCCGTGAGCGGCAAGACCATCCTGAACCTGAATCCCGCGGAGCACTCGGACGTGGTGGGGGCGTTTCCTTCGTCTCATGCCGAGGATGTGGCGCTTGCCGTGGCCGCGGCCAAAAAAGCCTTCGCTACATGGAGACTGGTTCCGGCGCCGAAGCGGGCAGAGATTCTCGTGAGGGCCGGCAGCATTCTCATCCAAAACAAGGAAAAATACGCGCGGGATATGACGCGCGAGATGGGCAAGGTACTGGCCGAGACGCGGGGCGACGTGCAGGAAGCCATCGACGAGGCGTTCTATGTGGCCGGCGAAGGGCGGCGGCTGTTCGGGAAGACTACGCCGAGCGAGTTACAGAATAAGTTCGCCATGAGTATTCGCATGCCTTTGGGCGTGGTTGGCTTGATAACTCCATGGAACTTCCCCATGGCGATTCCCAGCTGGAAGTTATTCCCGGCATTGGTCTCCGGGAATACATGTGTCATCAAGCCGGCGACAGATACGCCGCTTTCGACTTACAACCTGGTGCAGGCACTTATGGACGCCGGATTGCCGCCGGGAGTTGTAAACATCGTGAGCGGAACCGGATCGGCTGTCGGAACGGCGCTGGTGGAACACCCGGATGTGCGCGCCATCAGCTTTACCGGATCGAGCGCCGTGGGCTCCGCCGTGGGACAGCGCGCGGCGGCTACGTTCAAGCCGGTCTCGCTCGAAATGGGCGGCAAGAACGCGCAGATTGTGATGGACGACGCCAATCTGGACCTGGCGCTCGACGGCGCGCTGTGGGGAGCCTTTGGAACCACAGGGCAGCGATGCACGGCCACAAGCCGCATCCTGTTGCAGAAGGGAATTGCCGCGGAGTTTACGGCGCGCTTTGTGGAGCGCGCAAAGAAGCTGAAGGTGGGCAACGGATTGGATGAGTCGGTTGAGGTGGGTCCGCAGATCAATCCGAACCAGATTGAAACTTCTGTTAAGTATGTCGAGATAGCAGTGAGCGAAGGAGTCAAGTTACTTACCGGCGGCCATGTGCTCACGCAGGGTATCTATGCGCATGGCACTTACTTTGAGCCTACCGTGCTGGGCGGGGTAACTCCCGCCATGCGCATCGCGCGCGAAGAGGTCTTTGGCCCGGTGGTCAGCCTGATTGAATTTGACAGCTTCGACGAAGCGATCGAGATAGCCAACTCCATTGAATACGGGCTGAGCGCATCGCTCTACACCAAGGACGTGAACCGGGCGTTTGCGGCTATTCGCGATCTGGAGGCGGGCATCACGTACATCAACGCCCCGACCATCGGCGCGGAGGTGCACCTGCCCTTCGGAGGCGTGAAGCACACGGGCAATGGGCATCGCGAAGGCAATGGAGCCATCGACTTCTTTACCACGTGGAAGGCGGTGTATGTGGATTACTCCGATAAGTTGCAGAGGGCGCAGATCGATAACGCGGAGTAAGTGCAAAGTTAGCGCTGGAGTTATCTTCTCAGTCTTGCGTGCTCAATAAAGGTTCCTATGCCGGCAAAGGTGCAGGCGCCGGTCGCGTCGCACCGGTAATGGATGGCGATGGGGAAATCGCGGCTTTTGAGCGCATTGGCGACCGCGTCTGTCTTGTCGATGACGAGGGCCTTCCCGGCGCTGGTTTCAAGCGCTCCCGTGGATGCGTCGAACCAGATGATCTGGTCGTCTCCTTCGACATAAATGGGCGAGGACGCCGCGGCAGATTTGCGCCTGGCCTTTGCTGCGGCAACAGTGGTTTTGCCCGCGGAGCCCTGATCTGCCGATTGATTGGCATTCGAGTCTGGCGCGGCATTCTGCGATTCTTGCGACGCGGCAACAACGGGGAAGTCGGCGGCGAAACCCCAGGTGGCGGTGCCGTCAAATTGCTTCTTTGTGCAGGGCAAAGTTCCCTGGGCGCTTATGGAAGCAATCCTTCCGTCGGAGCCGGCGTCGTTCTGGAAGACATCTTTGCCATGTTCCCGGTTGAGTTCCTGACTTTCAAGCTGGGCGAGATAGATGCTATGGGCTATCTGCGCTCTTTGTGCGGCGAATTCAGCCGCCTGGGCGGCCTTGGTCCCTGGTTTGCTTCCGGGCTTAGGCTGGGGTGCGGCGGGAAGGGGCGCGTTGCGGGGATCGAACTTGACGAGGACAGTGTTGCCGCACAGGACGGCGCCGAAGGGATCTTTGAGCTGAATGCCGATGGAAAGCGGGCGGGGAGAGTTGCTGACCGCCGCGATGAACGCCGCGCGCTGCTCGGGGGCGCTGGGTTCAATGGTGAGGCGGTACGAAAGTCTGTCGCCCCATTTCGCGGTGAGATGCCCCTTGAGGCCGTAGGTAGCGGCGCTGACGGATCCCAGATCGTCCAGCCCATTCTGGCTGCCGGGCTGGATGAAATAGTACGCGGCGATAAAGCCAACGAGGAGTCCGAGTCCTATGCCGATGGCGGCGTAGACCCGCGTTTGGCTCGCTGCCAGCTTTTTAATTCCGCGGCTCGACGCCCGCGCCAGTTGCGCCTGGGCAAGGGCTGCTTCGTCGTCGGCAGTGTGCCCCTCGGCGTGTGCGTTCGCCATAGCGCTGTAGAGTTGGCCCGCGGCCGTGAACTTGCCGTCGGGTTCCTCCCGCTTGGACGGAACGATATCGTACTCGATGCGCGGCTGTTCCCCTTCAGGCTTTTCGTCTTTGGGAACTTGTGTGTCCGAGTCCGCCATCTACATGCCCTCTTTGAAGCTGTCCGCAAACGCGGTCTTTGGAATCAATCACATTGGACCACGCGTGGGCGTCTGTGAAAACCCCCAAAAGTGTCACATTGGATACCTTTCAGAGCAGAACCAGAGTTCCTGTGTCCTGTTGAGAGGTTGCCGCTTCCTGATGGTCGCGTCGACTTGGGTGCACTGCCTTGGGGATACGCCAACTCTGGTTCTGCTATAGTCGCTGGCGGCAGCAAGAGAAGCACGACTGCGCGGGTTTCTGGAGACGGGCAGCGCCTGTGAGCATGCGGTTGTTGTGCGTGGCTGTTGAGGGCCGGCCCAGAATTCCATCCCCACAGCCACAGTGTGACATACTTTGTGCGAGGATCGAAGCGATGGGGCGGGAGCAGCAACGCACCACGCGGCGAAACTCGCGAAGACCAAGAGGAGATAAGTGGAAATGAGTTATGTGCCGGATTCAAAAAGGTATGATGGGGCGCTGTTTCGGCGCTGTGGACGGTCGGGGATTGTTTTGCCCCCGGTGTCGCTCGGTTTGTGGCAGAATTTTGGCGGCGCGGACGTCTTTGAGACCGGGCGGGCGGTCATCCGGCGCGCCTTCGATCGCGGAGTGACGCACTTCGACCTGGCCAATAACTACGGGCCGCCGTACGGGTCGTCCGAGGAGAACTTCGGCGAAATATTGCGCAAGGATTTTGGCGGACTGCGGAATGAGTTGGTGATCTCGACCAAGGCGGGATGGGATATGTGGCCCGGTCCATACGGCATCGGCGGGTCGCGCAAGTACCTGCTGGCCTCGCTCGATGACAGCTTGCAGCGCATGGGCCTGGACTATGTCGATATCTTCTACGCGCATCGGCCATGGATGGATTGTCCGCTGGAAGAAACCATGGGCGCGCTGGTTTCCGCAGTTCATCAGGGCAAGGCGCTCTATGTTGGCATTTCCAGTTACAGCCCCGAGCGGACCCGCGAGGCGGCGGGCATTCTGAAGAGCATGGGCGTACCGCTGCTGATTCATCAGCCGTCGTACTCGATGCTGAACCGCTGGGTCGAGAAAGATTTGCTTGCCACGCTCGATGAGTTAGGCGTGGGCTGCATCGCATTTTCACCGCTGGCGCAGGGGCTGCTGACCAATAAGTACCTGAACGGAGTTCCCGATAACTCGCGCGCTTACGCAGAAGGATCGTTTCTGAAAGAGTTCTTGAGCGCGGAAAACCTGAAACGCGTACAGGCGTTGAACGAGATAGCCAAGGGGCGCGGGCAGTCGCTGGCGCAAATGGCGATTGCCTGGGTGCTGCGCGATAAGCGAGTCACTACGGCGCTGATCGGTGCGCGCAACGTGGAACAACTCGATAACTCGCTCGATGCGGTGAAGAAACTCGAATTTACCGATGCCGAGTTACACGAGATAGATAGTTATGCGCAGGATGGCGGACTCGATCTTTGGAAGGGGGCGCGGGAGAAGATGGAGTAGGTTGACCGGGCAAGTTGAGACACGAAGTTAGAAACGGGCGCGGCCTCAGGAGTCATGGGGCCGCGCTTCTTGTTTCTGCTACTAGGATTTCGGCCCTTCCAGAACATCCCTCATCGCAAAGCTAGTCTCCAGCCGCGTGACGCCGGGCAGGCGGGAGAGTTCGTTCTGGTGCAGGCGGCCGTAGTCGTCGATGCCGGCAACGCGGGCCACAAGCATGTAGTCGTACTGGCCGGCCATCAGATGGCAGCTCACGATCCCCTTGATGCGGCGGATGGAGGCTTCGAAGGCGCTGAGGACGTCGGCGGACTGGCGTTCGAGCGTAACGCGAATGTAGACGGTTCTTCGCTTGCCGAGCAGGCGGTCGTCGATGAGGGCGCGGTAGCCGCGGATGGCCCCCGAGGCCTCAAGAGCCTGGATGCGCCGCGAGGCCGCCGAAGCGGAGAGACCCACCGCTTCGCCTACCTCAAAGTTGGTGGCGCGGCCATTGTGTTCCAGGTAGCGGAGGATCGCCGCGTCCAGTTCGTCGAGGCCATCGGAAGCAGCTTCCGTGCCCTGGTTTGCCCAGGCGCCGGTTGAATCTTGCATTTGTGCGCCGTTTTGTTCACGTTTTGTTCCCATGAGGTACTTTTATCACGAAGTTTGCACACATTGGAAGCGCTTTGCGCCGTAGGATTCATGGCAGTTGCGTTTGGTTGCGTGGCCGGCGCCGGACAGCCCTCCCCAGTTTGCAGAAACGGCGCCCGGTCTTCGCAGGTACGGGTCGTTTCCGGCGGGCATCCAAACCAGGCAGGGCTAGAGCCCGGACAGGAGAAAGATATGATCATCGGCGTTCCCAAAGAGATCAAGGACAACGAGGCGCGCGTGGGTGTAACTCCGGCGGGCGTGAAGGCGCTGGCTGAGGCCGGCCACAAGGTACTGGTGGAGACGCAGGCGGGCGCACTGTCCGGTTTTCCCGACGAGGAGTATCAACATGCCGGCGCCGAGATAGTGGGCGAGGCTGGGTACGTCTGGGGCAAGTCGGAGATGGTCGTCAAGGTGAAGGAGCCGATCGAGAAGGAGTATGTCTTCTTCCGCGAGGGGCTGGTGCTGTTTACCTACTTGCATCTGGCGCCCGTGCCTGACTTGACCGACAAGCTGCTCAAGTCCAAAGTAATCGGCATTGCGTACGAGACGGTGCGCGATCGCCAGGGCACGCTGCCGCTGCTGACGCCGATGAGCGAAGTCGCGGGACGGATGAGCGTGCAGGTGGGCGCGGCGTATCTCGAGCGAGAGCACGGCGGCCGCGGCATTTTGCTGGGCGGCGTTCCGGGGGTTCCTCCTGCGCATGTGTGCATTATTGGTGGCGGCGTGGTGGGCACAAACGCAGCCAAGATCGCGCTTGGATTCGGCGCCAAGGTAACGCTGGTGGATGTGAATCTGAACCGCCTGCGCGAGTTGGACGACATCTTTGGCGGACGGCTGTACACGCTGGCCTCGAACAGCTACAACGTGGCCCAGGCTACGAAAGAGGCGGATCTGGTGATTGGCGGCGTGCTGATTCCGGGCGCCACGGCGCCGAAAATTGTGACCCGCGCCATGGTGGCGGGAATGAAGAAGGGCGCGGTGATTGTGGACGTGGCCATCGACCAGGGCGGCTGCGTAGAGACGGCGCGGCCTACTTCGCACTCCAATCCGAGCTATGTGGTGGACGGCGTGGTGCACTACTGCGTCACCAACATGCCCGGCGCGGTGCCGAATACCTCGACGCTGGCGCTGACCAACTCGACGTTCCCCTACGTGTTGCGCATCGCCAACCTGGGCGCGCGCGAGGCGCTCAAGCAAGATGCGGGTTTGGCCGAGGGGCTGAATACGTGGATGGGCACGCTGACCTATCGCGGCGTGGCAGAGAGCCAGAAGCGGGCGTGGTCGACGGCAGCGAGCGTGCTTGAGTAAGAACTGGGAACAGAGGACGGGGAGCAGTTGCCAAGACGGCGCTGCTCCACCGGATTCGAAATGTCAGCAGGCTGACGTAGAATGATCCTTCATTTGGAGGACCCCATGGAACGTCGCCAATTTCTCGCCGCATCGATTGCAACTTCAGCTGCCGCACTTGCCCCCAACGCTGCCGCCCAGCCGTCTGCGTCCGGCAAGCGCGAGTTCTACCAGATTCGCCGCTACAACCTGATGAGCGGGCCGCAGTTGCAACTGGCCGAAAATTATCTCGGGGATGCACTGATTCCGGCGCTCGGCCGCATGGGCATGGGGCCGGTTGGCGCGTTCAAGCTCGACATCGGGCAGGATACGCCGGCCTACTACGTGCTGATTCCGGGGCCCTCGGTCGAGGCGCTTGCGGAGATCGATCTGCATCTCGGCAAGGACGAGGATTTTCTCAAGATTGCGTCGCCCTTCTGGAATGCGACCTCGGCAGCGCCTGCGTTTCAGCGCGTCGAAATCTCGCTGCTCGCGGCCTTTGAAGGCTGGCCCAAGCTGACGCCGCCGGCCTCGTCAGCCACCAAAGGCAAACGCATGTTTCAACTGCGTACGTACGAAAGCCCCAGCAATGGCGACCACGTGAGCAAGGTGAAGATGTTCCACTCCGGCGAATTCGAGATTTTCCTCAAGGCCGGATTTCATCCGGTATTTTTCGGCGATGCATTGTGCGGCTCGCGTCTACCGAACCTGACCTACATGCTGAGCTTTGCCGACATGGCCGAACTGGAGGCGAAGTGGGATGTGTTCCGCAACGATCCGGAATGGAAGAAGCTGTCGGGCGACCCGCGGTTCGCCTTCGACCATATTGTGACGAATATTTCGAACCTGATGCTGAGCCCGCTGGCCTGCTCGCAGATTTAAGGTGCGGAGATTGGCTTATAGCATTTTCGGAATTGCTGTAAACCGAAGACATGCACTCAAGTGGCTTTTTCATCAAGAAAAAGCCACCTCTCGATGCTCTCAAGATGTCTATACTAATTCCGAAAATGCTCTGTTCCCAGCGCCCCATCCTTGCGCAGGAAAGAAAGCGCAAGGATGGGGTGTTTTTGTCCAGGGTTGGAACGTCCCCGCCGTAGTTCTTCCCCAATCGCCGGCGCGCGGCAAATGACAACTGTCCACCGACCTCTGGCGGCACTATAATCGCCCCATGCAATTTCTTAGCGATCCTCGGCGGCGCTCCGTGTTTCTGCTTGGCTGCGGGGTACTTTTGTTCTTTGCGCTGCTGGGCACGCTGCAGGCATTCAACATTCGCATTCTGAATCCCGTCACTGCCGGGGAAACCCTTGTGTTCACCGGGCTCACGGTGGTGGTTTTTCTGCTGCTGATGGTTCTGCTGATGCTGCTGCTCAGGAACATCCTCAAGCTCTATGCGGACCAAAGCAGCAGCGCACTGGGAGCGCGGCTGCGCACGCGGATGGTTCTGGGCGCGACGCTGATTGCGCTGACGCCCGCTGTATTCATGTTCCTGTTCAGCTTCCTGCTGATGAACCGGTCGATTGACCGCTGGTTTTCGCAGCCCACGACGGAGCTTCGCGAGGACTCGACGCGGGTGGTGCAGGAACTGGGGCAATACGTAACCAGCAATGCGCGCGGAGAAGCGGAGTCGATTGCGGCCTCGGGTGCGCCGGACCGCGACCCGCAGACGCTGCAGGACGTGCTGGCATCGCATCGCGTAACGCTTCAGGGTGGGTTTGTCGCGATCTATGACAGGAACCGGCAGGAGATGGCGAATTTCGAGGCTCCGCCAGCGTCGAGCGAGGCCACTCTGGTTCCGTGGCAGGATGAAGGAACTCGGGACAGCAACGCGATTCACGGACCGCTGGCCTCAATCCTGCTGTCCGCGGCACAGCGCAGCGATGTGTCCGTAGTCAAAGTGGCGGGCCAGGAATACGCAGTAGGCATGGCGGTAATGGCCTCGGGCAAGATGGTTGTAGCGGCGCTGCCCATGCCGCTGGGGCTGAGCCAGACCACGGCGCGAATCCGTTCCGGTGCAGTAGCTTACTGGCAGCTCTTCCGCGCGCGTAACAGCATTCGCACGATTTTCTTTCTCATGCAGTTGCTGATTACGGTGTTCATTTTCTTTTCGAGCCTGTGGCTGGCAATGTTCCTGTCCAAGCAGATTACGCGGCCGGTAGAGGCGCTGGGCGTGGCGATGGACGAGATCGCCGCCGGCAAATACGACCACCGCGTGGCGGCCATCGCAACCGGCGAGATGGGCGACCTGGTGCGGGCCTTTAACCACATGGCGGCGGACCTTGAGGCCAGCCGGCAGTTGGCGGAGAGCTCTTCGGCGCAACTGACCGCGGCCAACCAGGCAATCGAAGAGCGGCGGCGCGAGCTGGAGACGATTGTCGAGACGATTCCCAGCGGCGTGGTCACGCTGGATGGCGCGGGTGTAGTGCTGCAATCGAATCGCGCCTTCGCCGCGCTGATGGGGCTCAGGGAAGATGTTTCGCTTGCGGGAGAGAAGTTTGACACGCTGCTGCCGGCGCCGGCCGAGCTCATCGACGATCTGGCCGGGTTGATCCGGCGTGGCCAGCGCATGGGCGCCGCGTCCACTGAAATTGAGTTTCCTGTGCGAGGTAGAAATATTCATTTGGCCATTACGAGCGCGCGGCTGGAACTGACGCGCGGGCAGACAGGGAACGTCTTGGTGGTGGAAGACACGACCGAGCTGCTGCGCGCGCAGCGGCAGTTGGCGTGGAAGGAAGTGGCGCAGCGCGTGGCGCACGAAATCAAGAATCCACTCACGCCCATCGCGCTTTCGGCCGAGCGAATCGGAAAACATCTTGACCGCGTGCAGCCGGATTCAATGATCGTGATCCGCAAGTGCAGCGAGGTGATTCTAAGCTGCGTGGGAACGCTGCGCACGCTGGTGGATCAGTTCTCGGCGCTGGCGCAGTTTCCCGCGCCGCAGCCGCGCACCTGCGACATGAACATGGTTGTGGAAGAAGCGATGACGCTATTTGTCGGCCGCCTGGAGGGGATCACGGTGCAGCGGGATCTGGAGGCCGGGTTGCCGACCGTGCTGGCAGATCCCGATGCCTTGCGGCGTGCGCTGGCCAACCTGATCGACAATGCCGCCGAGGCCATGCAGGGAAGTTTGCTGCGGCTGCTGAGCATTCACACCGGGATCAGCGAAGACGGCGGGGCGGTGGAGGTGACCGTATCCGACACCGGGCACGGACTGACCGATGAGATACGCGAGCGGCTGTTCCTGCCCTTCTATTCCACCAAGCAACGCGGCACGGGGCTGGGACTGTCGATTGCGGCCAAGATTATTCAGGAGCATGGAGGATCGATCCGCGCCGAGGCCAACGCTCCCAAGGGAGCGCGCTTTGTACTGCGGCTGCCCCTGATGGAGCAGGAGATGCAGGCGGACGGACCAGTGCTTGAAGGCAACACAGTGACGGCCGTGAAGGGACTGACCTCGTGAATCACATTCTGGTGGTAGACGACGAAGCGGAGATCCGGACATCGCTCGAAGAGATTTTGCGCGAGGAAGGTTACGGCGTGGCTGGCGCGGCCACCGCGGCCGAGGCGCTGGTGCTGCTGCAGGATGCCCCCTACGACGTGGTGCTGCTCGACATCTGGCTGCCCGACCGGGACGGACTTGAAGTACTGGGGGATATACGCCAACTGGCCGCCGAGACTAGGCCGGAAGTGGTGATTATCAGCGGCCATGGCACCATCGAGACCGCCGTCAAAGCCACCAAGCTGGGTGCGTACGATTTTCTTGAGAAGCCGCTGTCGCTCGATCGAACGCTGATCGTGGTGAAGAATGCGGTAGAGGCACGGCGGTTGCGCAAGGAGAACCAGGAGTTCAAGCGCCAGTTCAGCGTGGGCTCGGTGCTTACCGGGGAGAGCGTGCCGGTGAAGGCGCTGCGCCAGCAGATCAAGCTGATGGCGCCCACCAACGGAAGGGTGCTGATCTACGGCGAATCGGGCACAGGCAAGGAGTTGATTGCGCACGCCATTCATGCCGAGAGCCTGCGCCGCGACCGCGTGTTTGTGGAGCTGAACTGCGCGGCCATTCCCGAGGCGCACATTGAGGCGGAGCTGTTCGGCTACCGGCATGGCGTTCAACCCGGCGGTCCCGTAGAGCAGCGCGGCACACTGGAGCGCGCCGATGGGGGCACTCTGTTTCTGGACGAAGTGGGCGACATGAGCCTGAAGACGCAGGCCAAGGTGCTGAGCGCTCTCGACGACCAGTTGTTTACGCCCGTGGGTGGCACGCAGCCGCTGCGCGTAGATGTGCGGCTGATCGCCTCGACCAACAAGGACCTCGAAGAGGAGATTGCCAAGGGCAACTTCCGCGAGGACCTTTTCTACCGGCTCAATGTTGTTCCGTTCTTTGTGCCGCCGCTCCGCGATCGCAAGCAGGACATCCCTCTTCTTGCCCGCGAGTTTCTTGCGGAGTTTGGCCGCCAGTACGGACGGCCGCGCATGGAGATTGCCGAAGAAGCGCTGGCGACGCTGGCCCTCTACCACTGGCCCGGCAACGTACGCGAACTGAAGAACGTGATCGAGCGGGTGATGATTCTCAACCCCCGCGTCCTGCGCATTGAGCGCAAGCACCTGCCACCGCTGACGCACAAGGCGGGCACGCGTTCGACCGAAGAGTTTTCGAGCCTGCAACAGGCGCGCGATGCCTATGAACGCGAATACATCCTCAAGAAGATAGAAGAAGCCCGCAACAATGTAAGTCACGCCGCCGAACTGCTGGGCCTCGAGCGCAGCCATCTTTACCGCAAGATGAAAGCGCTCGGCATCAGTGTGCGGGAGTAGAGGCGACAGCGGCGCCTGGCTGCATAGGCGCCGGAGCAGAGCTGGCGGGATACCCCGAAAGTTAGCAGTGTTCGTTTGCGGCGCAGTTTTGCATGAAATGAGGCATTCGTGAGATTCGTCAGGAGACGGGCGTTTCTTCTGTGCCTGGCAGACCTTTCGCTTTTATAAGGGCAGAATTCATTTTAAAGAGCGAAAAATATATGCAGATATGTGGAACTGGTGCTACTCTGATGCGCGTGGTTTTAGGAAAGCGCTAAGGAGCTATAAAAGACTGCTCTGCTGCTCTGTGTCAGATGGGTGGCATGATCGCGTTGGCAACCTTTCCAGGTGCGGTGGCGGCATAAGGGATTGAGTTGCGTTCTTCATCGCCGAAAAGCCCTTCTCGGCATGCGGCGAGTTATATCAATTTCATTGCTAGAATTCATACCGCATTCATACCGGCATCATCAATTTGTAATCGGAGGCTTTCTAAGCTGACCTATGCGCAAAATTAGATGGAGTCCATTGCATGTTCTCTGGGTGGGCGTAGCCCTGCTCGTCTTTGGCCAGACAGCACTTCAAGCTCAATATGAAAACGGAAGTCTGGTTGGAACCATCCACGACGTGACGGGTGCGGCCGTTCCCGGCGTAAGCGTCACCATTACGAACACTGCCACGGGAGTCGCTCTCGCGGTTAAGACGAACGAGTCGGGTGACTATGAAGTTCCTTCTCTCCGTGCTGGCGTTTACAACATTTCGGCCAATGCAGCCGGCTACGCCAACGCAGTTGCAAAGGACATTAGCATTTCCATTGGCTCGCGTCTGCGTATTGACTTGACGCTGAAGGTAGGCTCCACCCAGACGACGGTCGAGGTAAGCGGCGTCGCCTTACAATTAGAAACCGAGACGAGCCAGCGCGGCCAGACGATCACCGGGTTTCAAACGCAGGCTCTGCCACTTGTGAGCCGTAACTATTCTGACCTGGTGAATTATGTGGTGGGTGCTCACGGAGCTCCGGCCGATGCGACCACTACCTCGGTCACCAGCTTTACGCGCGCCGGATCGTTCAACGTCAACGGCCAGCGCAGCATGTTCAACGATTACCTGATGGACGGCATGGACAACAATTCCTATGGCGAGAGCAACCAGGGGTTCGACAATCAGATCATTGCGCCCCCGCCGGACTCCGTCTCCCAGTTTGAAGTGGTGACGAATAATGAGAGCGCGGAGTATGGCCGTTCTTCCGGCGCAACCGTGAACGTTGCCACCAAGAGCGGCGGCAATCAGTTCCACACCACTCTCTACGAGTTCGTTCGCAATACGGACCTGAATGCGTTCGGCTATATCAAGCCGATCTCCATCAATGCCATCACGGGCACGCCGTACCCGTTCTTCAAACCGGTCTTCAACCGCAACCAATTCGGCGCAAACTTTGGCGGCCCGATCATGAGGAACAGGTTCTTCTACTTTGTCGATTACGAGGGGTTTAGACAAACGCTTACGCCCACAGTAATTGATACCGTTCCCACGACCAACGAACTCAATGGCCAACTGGCCGTCGCCGTGCAAGATCCGTGGCATCCAAACATTTCCATACCGGCGGGCACGCCGTATGCCAGTTGGCCCACTCAAGCCAAGGCCGACGTGGACGCGACTGCTTTGACGATAGCTGGACTCTACAAGTCCGCGCTGCCCGGCAAGTGCACCGTGACAGCCGGTCTGTCCACAACGGGCGTAGCCACCAACGACTGCCCCTTGAATGCGCCTTTCACCGACCACGCAGACAAGGGAGACCTTCGCCTGGATTTCCAACAAAGCCCGAGCACCTCCTGGTTCTTCAAGGTCAGCGATCGCAAGGAGATTGGCAAAAACTATAACCTGCTGCCTGAGCCGATCGACATGCAGACCAACGGCCACATCCTGATTCACGATGAGCAAATCGCACTCGGTTTTAACCACGCCATAGGCACCAACAAGTTCGTGGATGCGCGCCTTGCGATCTCTGGTACCAGGGCCGGCAAGTGGACGTTCGCGATCGGCAGCACTGCATTCCCATCCGGATCGATCCCTGGCCTGCCAAGCATCGCCAATGTCTCCGGCGGCCTGCCTTCGATGGCCATCTCCGGCGGCTTTACCTCCTTCGGCCGCCAAAGCACGAATCCACAGTGGCAGAACCCGTCGCTGCTCGACCCCAAGTTGAACTTCTCCTGGGTCAAGGGCAAGCACTCCCTCAAATTCGGCTATGAGTACGAGAAGATCTGGCAGGAGATCGAAGACTCGAACCCGCTCTATGGCTCCTTCACCTTCAACGGCGCCTACAGCGCATGTACCTCGGTGGCGAACGGGGGATCGGGTTGCTCCAGCTCCACCGTCGCCGACACTTACTGGGCTGACTTTCTCTTCGGAGCAAGCAAGGCCTACTCACTGGCGACTTACTACATCGCCCATGTCTACCAGCAATTGGACAGCGCGTACGCGCAGGACGACTGGAAGGTAACTCCGAAGCTGACCATGAATATTGGTCTGCGTTGGGAGTACGGCTCGCCCTGGTGGGAGCGGAACAGCAACATCTCCAACTTCAACCCGGCAACAGGCACCATGCTCACCTTGATGAAGGGCTACACCACTGCCAGCTCTCCTTTGTGCGGCACGGTTGCCTGCATTGCTCCTTATAGCGGCAGCGGCGTCTACGGCAAGTCGCTGATCAATCCTAACCTCAAAGACTTTTCGCCACGCGTCGGTTTCGCCGCGGCCATCACGCCTTCCATCGCATTGCGAGGCGGCTTCGGCACGTCCTATATCCACTACTGGCGCGCGGGCTCGGGCAACAACATCGCCATCAATGCGCCCTTTGCGCTCTATGTTTCGGTCAGCAACCCGGCGGCGGTCACCACCGGCGGCGGCCTTACAAGCACCCCTGGCTACCAGAGACTTTCGGGTGGTTTCCCCACCGGGCTATCCACTACCTTCAGCGCCGGAACCGACAACATCGACTCGATCCCGCCCAATTCCAAGGACGGATACGCCGAAAGCTGGTTCCTGAGCGTGCAGAAGACGCTGGCCAAGAACATCCTTTTCGATCTCGCCTACGTCGCCAACCACGGTGTCCATCTGCAGGGTTTTGTTAATGCCAATCAGAAGGATCCCGCGAAAGGCTTTGCCCGTCCTTACCCGAACTGGGGCGGGTACTTGTACAACACAACCACCTTCAACAACGGCGATATTACCCAGGCTTTGAGCGAGTTCCACTCCAGCTACCAATCGTTGCAAGCCCGCTATGAGCAGCGTTTTGTCGCAGGGTTGACCTTGCTGAATTCCTTCACCTGGTCCCATGACATGGACAATGCCTCCTCTACCCTCGAGGCCAACACGCCGTGCCCGCAGAACAGCTACAACATCGAGGCTGACTATGGGCAATCGGACTACAACCTGCCGATTACGAATGTCACAACCCTGGTCTATGACCTGCCGGTGGGACACGGGCAGCGCTTCCTGGGCAGTGCCAATGGCGTGCTGAACACCATCCTGGGTGGATGGCAGATCAGTGGTGTCAATACGATGCAGGCCGGTACACCTTTCAATATTCAATATTCGCCGGCCGCGGCCAATGCCGTTTCGCCAATGCTGAGCCAGAACTGGCGCGGATTTGCCGCATATCGCCCCAACCTCGTTTCCGGAGTCCCCTATATCCAGAGGACGCAGCTCGCCAACGGGACGGTCCAATGGGTCAATGCGGCAGCTTTGACGTTGCCTTCAACCTATGTGGGCAACGCCGCCGCTAACGGTCTGTCAAGCCCGTTCGGCAACTTGCCCAAGAACTACGGCCGTTCGCCCGCGCTCTACGAAACCGACCTGGACTTCAACAAGAAGTTCAACACTCCGGTGGAAAGAATAAAGATCGAGTTCCGCTCGGAGTTCTACAACATCTTCAACCACACCAACCTTTACATGCCCGGCGGTTCGGGCGGTAGCACCGTCTCCGGGACTAACAACAACAGCTCAGCGCCCACCAGCATCGCTGGCGGAATCATCACCGGCACACTGGAGCCGCGCATTATCCAGTTCGGCCTGAAGGTTGTCTACTAGGAAAGAAACAGAAGGCAAAAGCTATCACCACAACGGCCCAGGTCTCAGAAAGGAGATCTGGGCCGTTGTTCGTTCCGGCGTGGACTTGCGTCGGTACAACGGGACCCCTCAGCGCTGCGGTCTATTCAGCAGGCTGCTTGAATCTCTTCACCGTTCGTCCGTCTGTTTCAAAATCGGCCCAAGCGAGCCGGGGTTATCCGGCGTGGCAGGATCGACGCGGAAGTCCCAGACCGACTGGTTGATGCCCGAGGCGGAGAGTATTTCCACCAGCGCATATTCCCCGATGGTCAATGGCTGCTCAGGCTGAATGCGAAGCCAGTGCTTGCCGGGCACGACTTCCACTTTGGCCGGAATTACATTTTCGTCCTGCGTTACTTGTCCCGTGAGGCTCACCTTGATGGAGCCGACGATGCGCACTGCCCTGCGCTCGTCCACGCGGACGATGGCGAAGCCCGACTTATCCGAGTGCGCGCCGTGCTTGGCGGCGTTGTCCGCCTTTGCGTGGCTGGTGTCGATGGTGACAGCGTGCGAGAGCACGGGCTCAACATCGTCGGTGACGTTGAGCGAGAGATAGATCGCCGGATCGTTGACGTGCAAATGAACTTTCGCGTGCTGGCCTTCCAGTTCGAGGCTGGCCTTTGAAGCCGACAGCGGATTCAGCGTGTTGATGCCGTGGCGGGTCTTCGAGTTCATGTTCAGGTCCACTGGCGTGAGTTCGACCAGCTCCGGCGTGCCCTGATAAGTGTCGAGCGCAAAAACGCCATCTTCATCGGGCAGTTCCAAGCCCTTGGCGACCTCGGGCATGCGGGCTTTTTGCAGGGTGCGTTCGTCTGCCTCTTCCTTGTCGATGTTCGCGGCTTCTTTCATCGCAGGCGAAGGCTCTTCCCCTGTGGGGGTGGCATGGTCCCGCTCCCACTTGCGCGTGGCGTTCCAGTCCACTAGGTCGACCGGCATCTCCTCCCAGTCGCCGCGCTCGAGAGACAGATACCGCACGCGGTCGCCCGCGATGGTGTACTGGCGGACCAATTGGTAGGAGCCGTCCTTGAGAATGAGACGATGATTTCTGGTCAGGCCTGGCGCGTCGGGCTTTAGAACCAGCGGCGTCTGCTTTTGGTCTTTTGAGGCCGATTGCCCTCCAGCCAGAGCCGCCGCCAGCAGAAAGCTTATCGTCAAGGCAGTCAATACGCGGCACGTATTCCCAAGGCGCGTTGGAGGCAGTTTGTTCATCGCACACAGTTTAGACGAACCGGCATGGCGGCGGTTGGCGGTTCGGCGGCAGCTGAGGCAAGAAAAGAGGCGCAACCGTATGTGGTGCGGATGCGTCCAATTCTGTGTATCCTTAAAGCAAGGGCAGGTTTTTGACAGGATTCGAGACCCAATTCCGCAGTGAACGCCGCGCCAAGTCAAGCACTTTGCGGGCCTCGGCTGTTTTGTGTCTTGTCCTGATGGCGCTGCTGGCCGTGGTCCAGGTGGCGCATTTCCACGCAAACGAAACGCTTGCCGATCATTGTCCGCTGTGCGTCTCAATGCACACTGCGGCTCCAGTTGCGGTTGCCGCCGCCGCTGTTGTGCTGGTTCAAGTTGGAGCGCCCACGCCGGTTTCTCGAGTGCGCGCGGTGGCCCGGAACTGGCATCCCAAGCTCTTCACGCGGCCCCCTCCAGCCGCCTGTTAGGGCATTTTTCCCGTCTTCCAATTCTGCAGGTTTTTGCATTGCGCCTGGCCATCAACAAGCGGGCAGGCGAAGTTGTCGCAACCGAAAGCGCAGATCGAATGGAACGGTGAGAGTGCTCTCGACCGACAGAATACGCCGCGGAGTCGTAAGCCGCGATTTTCCTTGCCCATTCTTCAGCCATCATCAGGAGGCTTCCCCTATGCCGTTTATTCGCGGCACAATTTTCCGTATTCTTCCCCTTGCCGCTCTGGTCTTTGCCGCTCTTTGCGCCTCTGCGCAAAGCGGTAATGCCGGCGCTGTGCGCGGTACCGTGACCGACCCCAGCGGCGCCGTGATTCCCAGTGCTACGGTTCACCTCACAAACCAGGTAAGCGGGTTCGACCGCACCGCCTCCACCGATGCACTGGGTCAATTCGGATTCTCCAACGTCTCGTTCAACAACTACCGCATCAAGATCTCCGCCGAGGGCTTTGCACCTTTGAGTCAGGGCCTGAGCATTCAGTCCGTGGTTGGAACTAACCTCAAGCTGATCCTCCAGGTCGAAGGCGCTTCGCAAACCGTGACTGTCGAGTCGACAGGCGACCTGGTTGAAACCGACTCAACCTTCCACACCGATGTTGACCGCGACATGTTCATCAAGGTTCCAATGGAGAGTCAGTCATCCTCGCTCAGTTCACTGGTTACGGAGACAACCCCCGGTGTAGCGGCAGATTCGAACGGTCTCTTTCATGGTCTCGGCGATCATGCGTCCAACTCGTTTTCAGTGGATGGCCAGTCGATCACAGACCAGCAGAGCAAGGTCTTTTCCAACCAGTTGCCCTCTAACTCAATCCAATCCATTCAGGTCATCTCCGGTGCGCCGCCGGCAGAATACGGCGACAAGACCAGCCTGGTGATTGTTGCCACCACGCGCTCAGGGCAGGGAATCACGAAGCCCACCGGCAGCATCAGCAGTTCGTTCGGCGCCTTCGGGTCGGCAACGGGTGCGGTCGATCTCTCATACGGCGGCAAGAAATGGGGTAACTTCATCGAGGCCGACGGTTTGAACACCGGGCGCTTTCTCGATCCGCCCGAGTTTCAAGTTTTCCACGACAAGGGTAACGAGCAGAACATCTTCGACCGCGTGGACTATAGCTTTACGCCGGCCGACTCTGTTCACCTCGATCTGAATTACAGCCGGTCCTGGTTTCAGACGCCTAACTCGTATGACAGTCTCAACGTGAACAATGTTGTTGGTGGCGGCACCAGCGCCAGCCCGATCTTCGCAAATGTGGGCAACACCGACCAGCACTCGAAGATCGAAACTTTCAACATCTCTCCTACGTACACGCGCATCGTCAGCAACGACGCAGTGTTCAACGTAGGAGCTTTCATCCGCCGGGACAACTATCACTACTATCCGAGCCGCAATCCCCTGGCTGACCTTGGACCGGCTAACCTGCAAACATCTTCAATTTCTCAAAACCGCACGCTCACAAATACCGGGGTCCATTCAGATTTCTCGTACGCAAAAGGAAAGCACAATCTCAAGATTGGCGCGCAGTACGGGCAGACCTTTTTGCGCGAGCGCGACAGCCTTGGCGTTGTGGATGCAACTTATAACTCACCCTGCGTGGATGTGATCAGTGGCAAACCATTGCCCGGATATTCCAGTAAGTCTCAATGCCCAGGCGGCGTGGCCGGCCAGAATCTGAGTTATCTTTCAGTGCTTGCGCCCTATGACTTTACGCGCGGCGGGAGTTACTACGGCTACTTCGGCCATGCGGACGTGAAGGAACTGGCGCTCTATATCGAAGACGAAATCAAGACCGGCAACTGGGACTTCAACGTGGGCCTGCGCGAGGACGTATACAACGGCCTCACCAGCGCCAATCAGCTTGAGCCGCGCCTTGGGGTTGCCTATAACGTCAAACCTTCCGGCACTGTGCTGCGCGCCTCCTATGCGCGCACGCTGGAGACGCCGTTCAATGAAAACCTTGTGCTTTCGAGCAACGGCTGCTCGAACGCCGTCCTGTCGCCGCTTCTCAACTGCACGGCGGGTGTCTCAGGAACGCTCGACCCTGGTTACCGCAACGAGTTTCATGCGGGCTTTCAGCAGGGCTTCGGTAAGTGGGCCATGGTAAGCGGCGAATACATCTGGAAGTACACGCACAATGCTTTCGACTTCGGCGTACTGGGCAACACGCCCATCTATTTCCCCATCGACTGGCATAACTCGAAGATTCCCGGCTATGCGCTGCATGCCGACATTCCGCAAATCCATAACTTCAGCGCGTACTTCATTGCGTCTTCAGTGGCCGCGCGCTTCTTCCCGCCGCAGTCGGCCGGCGCTGGAGCCGCTCCCCAGACCGGCGGTCAACCCTTCCGCATCGATCACGACGAGAAATTCAACCAGACCACGCACCTGCAATATCAAATCGGCAAGCGCGGCCCTTGGGCGGGAGCCAACTGGCGCTACGATTCCGGCATGGTGTCGGGGCAGGTGCCGTTCGCAATCAACGCCACGACGCCAGTCGACCTGAGTGGACTCACCTTCGATCAGCAGGCTCAGGCAGGCCTCATGTGCAACGGAGTGGCAGCCACGCGCACTGCGGGCTTCCAGTCCTGCGCTCCTTCGCAGTACTCCTCGTCTCTGGTCAGCATTCCGGCGCCGGGAACCGAGAACGGCGACAAGAACCCGCCGCGCATCGCGCCCCGCAACCTGTTCGACCTCTCCGTCGGGCAGCAGAACCTGTTCCACAAAGAACGTTACAAAGTGGACTTCGATCTGACGGCGATCAACGTGACCAATAAGTACGCTCTGTATAACTTTCTCTCCACCTTCAGCGGAACGCATTATGTAACTCCGCGAGCGCTGACGGCAAAAGTAACATTGAATTTCTAGGCCTTTGACCGCTTGTTGTTGTATCAACTACGGGTGCCCCAGGTCCCGATTTTGGGACCTGGGATCGCATGAATCCAAAGAACGAAATTGCGCGGTCAAAAATCTAGTTATAGGATTAACAACCTGGCGTCCCATCCTAACTCCGTTGTTATAGTAGTTAGGGCGGGATTGCACAGCCTACGAGCACGCCTCCACAGCCCGCCGATAAGCCCCATAGATCTCATCCCCGAAACACGCAAAGATCACCTGCTTAATTGCGGGGTTTTTCTCCAAGGCCACGCGCGTTTCCCGCACCGCGATTTCAACCGCCTGTTCCACCGGAAATCGATACACGCCGCAACTGATGGCAGGGAAGGCCAGTGTGCGAAGACCGTGCTCGCGCGCAATCGCAAAGCAGGAGCGATAGCAATTTGCCAGCAGCTCCGGCTCGCCGCGATCGCCGCCGGTCCAGACCGGACCCACGGTGTGGATCACGTATTTGGCGGGCAGCCGATAGCCTTTTGTCATCTTGGCCTGGCCCGTGGGGCAGCCGCCTAGCAGCGTGCACTCGGCCACCAGTTCCGGCCCGGCGGCGCGATGGATGGCCCCGTCCACGCCTCCGCCACCCAACAGCGTGGTGTTGGCTGCGTTCACAATCGCGTCTACCGCCAGCGTGGTGATGTCGGTCTTGAGAATTGAAATTCTGTCCATTATGGCTGCCTCGCCTCCGAGAGCATCGTAGTCCGGCTGCATCTTCCCGGCAAGTGGGACAGGAGCCGTGGCCGGATCCGAGAGCCACCGGCAACCTCTCCGCCGCCCCATGTTTGTGAGCGCACTGCAACGCCATGAAAAAAAGCGGCTTACATCCAGTATCTTCCCAGCTTTCCTCAGGCTTGTCGTTTTTTTCGTTTCCTTCGCGCGCTGATCTCTGCCATACTTGATTGTGCCCATCAGGTACGTCCAATCCCAACAATCCAAGAGTGAGGTTGCATCGATGTCGGCAAAGTATGTCTTTGTGACGGGCGGAGTCGTGTCCAGTTTAGGTAAGGGTTTGGCGGCTGCATCCATCGGTTGCCTGCTTGAGAGCCGTGGTTTGCGCGTCAATATGATGAAGTTCGACCCGTATCTGAACGTCGATCCGGGTACCATGTCGCCCTTTCAGCACGGCGAGGTTTTTGTCACCGACGACGGCGCCGAGACCGATCT
>Ga0181535_10000905_pt1 | contig 41126 bp, 31 predicted proteins | sample PEATcosm2014_Bin_44_FD_119774 | JGI IMG/M metagenome (GOLD analysis project Ga0181535, IMG submission 119774) | Peatland microbial communities from MTU Mesocosm Facility, Houghton, MI, USA - PEATcosm2014_Bin17_30_metaG | ecosystem: Environmental > Terrestrial > Soil > Wetlands > Peat | place... | reverse complement strand
GGCCTTTATCTCTTGGCGGCGATATCCCTACCTGCTGATGGGCTGGCTATGGTACGGCGTGACCTTGCTGCCGGTGATTGGCCTGATGCAGGTGGGCGGGCAGGCGATGGCGGACCGTTTCACGTACGTGACGCAAATCGGCTTGTATATTGCCTTGGCGTGGGCAGCCGCAGACGTACTGCGCGGGCGCGCGTATCGTGGCTGGCTGTGCGGCAGCACGGCGGCCTTGGGGTTGGCTGCTCTCGTGGGTTGTGCGTGGCGGCAGGCGACGTTTTGGTCGGATACGGAAACGCTTTGGACCCATGCCGTGGCTTGTACGAGGGGAAATTTCATTGCCTACCATGGTCTCGGCCGCGTCTTGGCCGAGCAAAAGAAATTCGATGAGGCCGCGATCTACTATCGCAAATCACTGGAAAGCCGGTCCGATAACGCGGCGGCGTACGATGGTTTAGGGCTCATATCGGCTGCGCGAGGCCACCATGCCGAGGCCATCGCCTATTATCAGAAGGCCCTGACGATCGTTCCCGACAGCCTCGCGGCGCACGATGACCTGGGCGTCAGCCTGGCCGCCGGCGGCCGGTTTGACGAAGCCCTCGTACACTATCGGAAGGCGCTGGCTGTCGATCCCCAGGACGCGACGGTACATTACAATCTTGCCAATGCCTTGGCCGGCCTGGGGCAATTCGTCGAGGCGATCTCGCATTATCAAGTGGCTTTGGCCGGCCTGTCCGATCGCGTCCAAGCCTACAACAATCTTGGCATCGCGTTGGCCCACTGCAATCGGCTCGACGAAGCCGTGGCCCAGTTTCAGCGGGGCCTCAGCATCAAGTCTGACAACGTGGGGCTGCACAGTAACCTGGCCAACGCCTTGAGTGCCCTGGGACGACACGCCGAGGCGTTGGCAGAGTACCAGGCGGCGCTCAGGATCCAGCCGAACCACCTGGAGACGCAGAAAAACCTGGCTTGGTTGCGGGCGACCTGTCCGCAGGAGTCGCTCCGCAACCGCGATGAGGCAATCGAACTGGCGCAGCGGGCGAACACGCTGTGTGGGGGAAACCGCGCCGACGTGCTCGATTGTCTGGCCGCCGCCTATGCCGCCGGCGGCTGGTTTCCGGAAGCGCTCAGCACCGCGCGGCAAGCCTTGGAGCTGGCCCGGCAGCAAAAGGCCGACGCGTTGGCCAACGCCTTACAGACCAGGATTGCGCTGTACGAAGCCGGCAAGCCGTTTTATCAAACGCCTTCGATTTCCACCGCACCGCCGGCACGTTGACTTCTCCCTGACGCTGACGATGGGCCGAAAAACAACCAGCCGCCGAGCATCGAGCAACCGCGACTGCGGGCCGCGGGGGGGCAGCGGTGGCGTGACGCCCGTACCGAACCGAGGCACGGGTAAGACGGGCCGCCCGTCCCGTTCGTATCAGGCATGGGCCATTTGCGGTTTGCTGCTACTGATGGTTGGCGTGGTGTTCGGCCAAACCCTCCGCTGTGAGCTGGTCAACTACGATGACGACAAATATGTGTACGCCAATCCGCAAGTCTTGCGGGGGCTGAGCGTCGAGGGCACCGTCTGGGCGTTCACCAACCGTGCCGTGTACTGGGGGCCGTTCACCTGGCTTTCGCTCATGCTGGACCGCCAGCTCTATGGCCCCAACGCCGGCGGATACCATCTCAGCAACGTGCTGCTGCACGCCGCCACGGCGGTGGTCCTGTTTCTCGTGCTGCTCCGCATGACCGGCCGGGCATGGGCCAGCGCGTTGGCCGTGATGCTGTTCGCGGTTCATCCTTTGCGGGTGGAATCGGTAGCCTGGGTGACAGAGCGGAAGGACGTCCTCAGCGGACTGTTGTTTGCGCTGACGCTGGCGGCCTATCTGGGCTTCGTGCGTCACCCGTTTTCGCTCCTCCGCTATCTGGCGGTGATGGTTCTGTTCGCCCTCGGATTGATGGCCAAGGCGAGCCTGGTAACCTTGCCGGCGCTCTTGCTCTTGCTGGACTATTGGCCGTTGGAGCGGTTCAGCGGCGGCGCATGCCAAAACGATCCTCGCTCTCGTTGCAATGAGCGAGCGGCGGGCAACAACGCGAATTCCGCGGAAATCGCCCAGAGGCAGTTCTCGTTTTCCTGGCGGCCGCTGATCGAAAAGCTGCCGCTGTTGGCCCTGGTGGCCGGTTCCTGCGCGGCGACCGTCTGGTCTCAACGAGAGGCGTTGGGGTCCACCGAACAGTTTGTCTGGTCGTGGCGGATCGGCAACGCGCTGATGAATTACGTCCGCTATTTGGGGCAGTTCTTCTATCCGGTGGGCCTGGCGGCGGTCTATCCGCGGCCGGCCCCTCATCTGCCGTGGGCGGGAGTTTTTGTGGCCTCGCTGGTGCTCGTGGCCGTGACGGCGGGGGCGTTCGTCATGCGACGGCGGTGCCCCTATCTCCTCGTCGGCTGGTTATGGTACTTGGGGATGTTGCTGCCGATGATCGGGCTGGTGCAGTTCGGGGCCCAGACGATGGCCGATCGTTTTACCTATCTGCCGCAGATCGGCTTGTGCATCGCCTTGGCCTGGGCGGTGGCCGACGGTTGCCTCGCTTCCAGCCTGCGGCGCTGGGCCGGCGGCCTGATGGCGGCGCTGGTGCTCCTCGTGCTGATGGGGGCGGCCTGGCGGCAGACGTCTTTCTGGCACGATAGCGTGAGCTTGTGGACGCATACTCTGGCATGCACTTCGGAAAACTGGCTGGCCCACTACGACCTCGCCATTGCTTTGGCCGATCGCGGGCGGCAGGATGAGGCGATGGTGCACTATCAGAAGACCCTGGATATCGCTCCCCGGCATGGCAACGCCCATAACAACCTGGCCATTATCCATGCCGCTCGGGGGCAGTATCCCGAAGCGATCGCCCATTATCGGGAAGCCCTGAATGACAACCCCAAGTCGGCCGAGTTTCACAACAACATCGCCTTTGCCCTGGCCAGCCAAGGGCGGATCGCCGAGGCGGAGGCACATTACCGCGAGGCGGTGAAGCTTGATCCGCGTTGCGCGATGGCGCAGAACAAGTACGGTATCATCCTGGCCGACCGGGGCCGCTTCGCCGAAGCCATCGCGCATTTCCGTCAGGCATTAGAGGCGCAGCCCGGCTATACCGAGCCTCGGTACTACCTGGCTTGGCTGCTGGCGACTTGCCCGGTGGCTTCGCTCCGCAACGGGCCGGAGGCGGTCGAGCACGCCCGCTGGCTCGATCAACTCTGTCCGGTCAAGCAGCCGACTGTCCTCGATTGCCTGGCCGTTGCCTGCGCGGAAGAGGGCCGGTTTGCCGAAGCGATTGCCGCTACACGCCAGGCGCTTGATTTGGCCGTGCGGCAGAACAATCGTCCCTTGGCCGGCGTGTTGCGGGCGAGGATCGCGTTGTATGAAACGGGAAAGCCCTTCCATTTGCAGAGTCCGCCCAGCCATGCGCCAGCGAAGTAAGCATCGACCGGCCGGCAGCGACGGCGGCCGGAATCGAAACCGGGCAGTCCCGCAGAGGAACGCTCCTGGCGCGCCGTGGCCCGCCGGCCTGGCTGCCACGACCGGGGCCGGGGCAACCGCGGGAACGCTGGGCCGCTGGCGGGCAGCGGTCGTCTGCGTTTTTCTCTTGCTGGCGGTGGCGCTGGTCTTCGGCCAGACGGTGAGCCACGAGTTCGTCAACTTCGACGATGACGTGTACGTCTACGAGAACCCCCACGTGGCACACGGCCTGACGCTCTCGCGGATCGGTTGGGCGTTTGCCGGGGCCCACCGCAGCATCTGGGCCCCGCTCACCTGGATTTCGCTCATGCTCGACGGCCAGTTGTACGATCTCAGCGCGGGGGGATTTCATCTCAGCAATGTGTTGTTGCACGCCGCAGCGACGATTGTGTTGTTCCTGGTGCTTTGGCGGATGACGGGCAGCGTCTGGCCCAGTGGGCTGGCCGCGGCCCTCTTCGCCGTGCATCCGCTTCGTGTGGAATCGGTGGCTTGGGTCACCGAGCGGAAGGACGTCCTCAGCGGGCTGTTCTGCGTGTTGACCCTGGCCGCGTATGTGGGGTACGTCTACCACCCGTCGCGGCTCTGGTATCTGGCGGTGATCGTCCTTTTTGCCTTGGGATTAATGGCGAAGGCGATACTGGTGACGTTACCCTTCGTGCTGCTGTTGTTGGACTACTGGCCGCTGGGACGCATGCATGATGGCACGTCGGAACGGACGCCAACTGGCACCGGGGGACGGCTGCGACGGATGCCGTTGCTCTTGCACCTCTTGGTCGAGAAATGGCCGCTGCTGGCGCTGGCGGCGACCTCCAGCATGATCACCAATTGGACCCAAGGCCGAGCCATGGTGCCTTTGAGCGAAATTCCGCTCGCATGGCGGCTCGTCCACACGCCGCTTTTTTGCCTTGGCTACCTCGGGCACTTCGCTTTTCCCCTGGGCCTGGCGCCGGCGTATCCGCGGCCGGGGCTGGAACTGCCGCTCGCCCAGGGGCTGGCGGCATTCCTGATTCTGGCAGCCGTTACCGTGGCCGTTTTTGTGGGCCGGCGGCGGTATCCGTACTTGCTCGTGGGGTGGCTTTGGTATCTGGTAATGCTGCTGCCGGTAAGCGGCCCTGTGCAGCTCGGCGCCCAGGCCGTGGCGGATCGCTTTACGTATTTGCCGCAGATCGGCCTCTACATCGCCCTGGTGTGGGCGGCGGTCGACGTAGGTCGCGGTTGGGCGTTTCGTCGCGGGTTATGGGGCCTTACGTCGGCACTCGTGCTGGCGGCGCTCATGGGATGCGCATGGCGTCAGACCTCGTTCTGGCACGACAGCTTCACGCTCTGGAACCACACGCTGGCTTGCACCTCAGCCAACAACCTGGCCCACAACAGCCTGGCCTGCGCATTCGCTGATCGGGAGCAATGGGATGAGGCCATCGCCCAGTATCAACGATCGCTGCAAATCCAGCCCAGGTTTGCGCCGACCTACGACGGCTTGGGCGCCGCATTGACCGCGCGCGGCCAGTTCGTTCCCGCGATCGCGTGCCTTCGGAGGGCCCTGTGGATTTGGCCCGACGCCGCTGACAACCACTACGACCTGGCCAACGTCTTGGTATGCACGAATCAGACGGAGTTGGCCATCGCGCACTACGAGAGGGCGGTGGAACTCTCGCCGGAGTACCTTGCGCCCCGCGCCCACGAAAAGCTGGCCGAGATTTTCGCGAGCCAGGGCCGGTGGGAAGAAGCCATCGGGCACTGTGAACAGGCATTGGCGATCGACTCCTACCACGCCAAGTCCCTCGGCGAGCTGGCGTGGTTGCTGGCGACCTGCCCCAAGGAAAAGCTGCGTAATGGTTCCCGGGCGGTCGATCTGGCCGAGCGGGCGGTGCGGTTTTCGCCGAACCTCAAAGCGGAGACGTTCGACGCCCTGGCGGCCGCCAACGCGGAGGCGGGACATTTCGCGGAAGCCCTTGCCGCCGCGGGCCGCGGGTTGGAGCTGGCCAGGCAGCAGAACAATCCCCGCTTGGCGAGCGACGTGCAGGCCCGCATGGCCCAATACCGGGCGGGAAAGCCCTTTCACCAGACGAGTTTGCCGGCGTATGAACCGACGAAATAGCCGCCGATTGGCGGAGCGAAGCGCGCGACCGCAACAGCGGGGCGTCCGGTCGACGGACATGCCTGCCGATGCGGCCGCGAGCCGTTCCGCGCTGGTCGTTGCCGCCCTGCTGCTCATGGCGGTGGTGCTGGTCTTCGGCCAGACGGCCCGCCACGAGTTCGTCAACTTCGACGACCGCTCCTACGTCTATGAAAACCCGCGGGTTCGCGACGGACTGACGCTGGGCGGAATCGTGTGGGTCTTCATGCATCGTCATGGCGGGAACTGGCACCCCTTGACCGGTCTGTCGCATCTGCTGGACTGCCAGTTGTACGGGTTGCACGCCGCGGGGCACCACCTGACCAACGTGGCATTGCAGGCGGCCACCGCAATTCTCCTCTTCGGGGTCCTTTGGCGAATGACCGGCGGTTTCTGGCGCAGTGCCTTGGTGGCCGGGTTGTTTGCCATCCACCCGCTCCGCGTGGAGTCGGTGGCGTGGGTTGCCGAGCGGAAAGACGTCTTGAGCGGGCTGTTGTTCATGGCGACTTTGGGGGCCTACGTTCGCTGCGTGCGCAGGCCCTCGGCCTGGCAAAGCCATCTGCTGCTGGCCGCGCTCTTTGCCCTGGGACTGATGGCCAAGCCGATGCTGGTGACCCTGCCGCTGGTGCTCTTGCTGCTCGATTATTGGCCGCTGGAGCGTTTCTCATTTTCCCGCCGCCTGGTGATCGAGAAGCTCCCACTCTTCTTACTCAGTGTTCTTTCGGCCGCGGCCACCGCCTGGGCGCAGCGCGAGGCCGTCCGCCTCAATGCCGCTGTTCCCGTCTGGTTACGCATCGATAACGCGCTGGTTTCTTACGTGACGTACGTGGTGCAGCTCTTCTACCCGGCGGGGCTGGCCGCCTACTATCCGCATCCGGCGTCGAGCCTGTCGATGGGGACCGCGATCGGCGCGGCGCTCGTGCTGGCCTCGGTTTCCGCCGCGGCGGTGGCGTGTCGGCGGCGGTGTCCGTATCTTCTCGTCGGTTGGTTTTGGTACGTGGGGATGCTCGTGCCGGTGATCGGATTCGTGCAAGTCGGCGGGCAAGCCCGGGCCGACCGTTACGCCTACCTGCCGCAGATTGGCTTGTACGTCGCGATCGTCTGGGGAGCGGCCGATCTGTGCCGCTCGTGGGCCTGTCGTCGTCGGCTGTCGAGCGTGGTCTCGGCCCTAGTGCTGGCCGCGCTGATGGGCTGTGCCTGGCGCCAAACCTGTTTCTGGCAGGACAGCGAAACGCTCTGGAGGCACACGCTGGCTTGCACGCCGCCCAACAGCCTGGCTCACGACAATTTCGCTACCCTGTTGGCCAAGCGGGGCCAGTACGATGCGGCTATGGACCATTATCAGGAGGCGCAGAAAATCCAGCCCAACTGGGCAGGACCCTACGACGACATGGGCGCCACGCTGAATGAGCGTGGTGAGTATACTCGCGCCGACGCCTGTCTCCGGACCGCCTTGGCCCTGCGGCCGGACTTCGCCGAGGCCCATTACGACCTCGCCAACACGTTGGTCCATTTGGACCAGAGCGAGTTGGCCATCGCCCATTATCACCGGGCGCTGGAAATCCAACCTGACTATGCCGAGGCCCACTGTAAGCTTGCCAATGTTTTATCGGACTTGGGGCGCTGGCAAGAGGCGTTGACCCATTACCAGAGCGCGCTGGAGATCGACTCCCGGCAGGCCGAAGCCGCCGGCAAGCTGGCGTGGCTGCTGGCGACGTGTCCCCTCGATAATCTCCGCGACGGGGCGAGAGCCGTCGAGTTGGCCGAGCGGGCCACGGGCCTTCCCGACGGGAAGAAGGCGGAGACGCTTGACGCGCTGGCTGCCGCCCATGCCGAGGCGCACCAGTTTCCGCAAGCCCTGTCGGCCGCCCGCGAAGCCCTGGACCTCGCCCGACAACAAAAGAAACCGGCGCCGGCCGATGCCATTCGTGCGCGGATCGCGCTGTACCAAGCGGGAAAGCCGTACCGCCAGCCATGGCCGGCGACGGCCCATTGACGCCACTCACGGCCGGTGCGAGCGGGCATACGCGGTCAAGGCCGACACGTTGGCCGGCGGCGTGTCGCGGGGCACTTCGCAGCCGGCGGCGACAATATACCGCGAACCGGCTTGCTGGTGGCACGCGGCGATCGCCGCCGTGATCTGCTCGGGCGTGCCGTTGCGAAGCACCTTCACCGGGTCGAGATTGCCGGCCAGCACGCCCCGCGGTCCCATCTCTTGCCGGGCCTGGCTGAGCGGGACCATCGAGTCGATGTCGACCATCTCGCAGCCGAGGCTGCCCACGCCGGGCAAGATGCGGCGGATATTACCGCAGATGTGCAGCCGCACCCGGGTGCCCAGGGCGTGCAAGCCGTCGATCAGCCGCTGCTCGTAGGGGCGGACGAACTCTTCATAGATTTGCGGGCCGACCAGCGAAGCGGCCGCATCGCCCACGCCGATCAGGTCCGCGCCGGCTTCCACCTGCGTCCGGCCGAACTCCAAACCCAGCGCCAGGACGAACTCGAACAGGTCGTGGACAAAGGGCGGATCGTCGAAAAAGTCGGTCATTAGGCGGTTGATGCCGCGCAGGTCGGCGGCCTCGGCGCAGGGCCCCTCGACCCAGCCCTCGATGAGCTTCTGGCCCCCGACGCGTTGGCGGAAGAGGGCTGCGGCCTGCACGCGGTCGTGCATCCGTCCGCCGCCCAGCGGATCGGGCGTTTTCAGCCCTCCGAGCACGCTCTTGTCGGCCAACAGCGATCGGGTCTCGTCCACAGCCGGGGGCTGGTCGTCGAAGTAATGGATCGTGGCCCCGCAGTCGGCGGCCTCGCGGCCGGGATCGGAAATGGACGACACGTAATCGAAATCGAACTTTTCGGCCGTGCGAATCTGCGCCTCGACCATCACCCGGTGATCCAGGGCGTACTTCCCGTAGGGAGCGCCGATCTGGTCGGCGGCGAACATCATGGTGATAGGCATCAGCGGCACCGAGTCGACGGGCTCACCGTTGAGGAGCGAGAGAACGCGTTCGTAACCGGTCATGGTCGAAATCCTTACTGATGAATTAGGAGGCGGACAGCCGAAAGCAAAAATCAGTCCGGTTGTTGAAATTCCTGAACCCTAAACCCTGCCCCCTACTCCTCGACGGCCTTGATGATTTGCTCGTCGTAACTGGCCGCCACCCGGTGACCGGGCGGAACCACCAGAAATCGCTCGGCATCCCAGGGACCGTCGACCAATTGCTGAATCAGGGTCATGTCGCCGGCCAGTTTTTGGTACTTCCACCCCCGCTCGGCCGCTTGCTGCTGCGCCCGCCGCTCGAAACGATCGTCGGGCTCGATCCCCATTTCGATGAACGTCATCCCGCTGTAGTTCCGCGTCATGTCGCAGAGCTGCTCGTAGAGAAAGCGGGCGTTGTCCTCTCCATACTTGGCCACCAGTTCCTCGTAGCTCTGCGTCATGCCCGCCTGATGCGCGATCGACTCCTGGTGGTACTGGTTGAGCCCTTCGCCGCGCTCCAGCCAGCCGGTGGTCTTGAAATACACGCCGGGATGCGTTTGGAAGTATTCCAGATACCGCTCCTTGCTGCCGAGGAACAGGGTGATGCAATCGTGGGCGCGGGGCACGACCAGCGGCACCCGCCGGGCAGTGAGCCCCAGCAAGCCGTTGCTGCACAGGCCGTAGCCGAACAGCACGGCCTCGTACTGCGACTCGTCGACGGCGGACAACAGCTCGCCGAGACGTGCCGACATGCCCTGCTGGCCGATATCGTGCAGCCCCTTGGGCAGGAACTCGATGTCGACTTGGTTGACCGACCGTGCCACGGCGGCGCACAGCTCGCGGTAGAAGATTTCGCAGGCAATGAGTTTCAGGTGCACTGGAGTACGAATCAGGGGTCAGGGTTCAGGGGGCAGGAGCGTTGAGTTTCATACTGATTGTGGAGGGCTGCAAACACCCCGGGATTGCAAGCCCGGGGGCCCTTGCCGACAATTTCGTCTCATCGTCAAAAGCGGATTTTGCAATTTTCATCCGTCATCATGCGCTCTCGGACGGGGCTTGTCGAGGGCCATAAAGCGGCGCGGTCGACCGTCGCCTGCATGTTCGACGATTTCGGCGGCCGCACCTCCTGAAATTCGTGACGCAGACGGGCCAACCCGCATTGTGCCAAGAGCTAGAATTGTATAGGAGACTCGCAGGGCTCCTAGCAAATGGGCGGCGAACAACTGCTCAGGCCGGCAAACACGGGTGAACCATGAAACCGATCCTACGATTCTCCTGGCAGGGTCTCCTGTTGGCGCCTTTCTTCGTGCCTTTTTTCTATAGCGCGATCTTTGCCAGTCTGACGGGCGGAAACCCGTTGTTCTCCTTCCTATTCTTTTTCGTCTGCGGCGGCGTTTTCTCGTACGCCACTACGATCTTTTTCTTCTTGCCTTCCTTATTTTTGCTCTCCAAGCTCGCTCGCCCGACGATCGGTGTGACCGGCATCTTGGGAGCCGTGCTCGGCGTCGTGGCCTACCTGCCGCTGGCTTGGATGATGTTTCTCACCAGCGGCGTCGACTCCGGACCGCCGCAAGGGACGTTCGTGGGAGCGCTGGGGCGAGATTTATTCGACCCGGCAGTCTGGGCGTTTCCTTTCGGTGGGCTGGTAACGGCCGTGATCTACTGGCTTTTTGCCCGGCACCAGGCGAAGAAAGCCGAGCGGGCCGCCGAACAAGGACGGCCCTCACCCTAACCCTCTCCCGGAGGGAGAGGGGACTCGGCGTTGTTTCCGTCTTCCGCCTCCGGCTTGGCCACAAAACGATAGCCGGCATCGCGGATCGTAAGAAAGTGGCGGGGCTGGGCCGGATCGGGCTCGAACGTCTTGCGCAAGCGGCGAATGAACTGGTCGGGCGCCCGGGTGTTCAGCGTGCCCGGCATCCCCCAAACGTTCTCCAACAGCTCGCGGCGGGGAATCACGCGGCCTTCGTTCTCGATAAAATAGCGCAAGAGCGTCAACTCCAACTGCGTCAAGCGGACCGGCTCGTTATGGACGGCCGCCTCGAAGGTTTCAAAATTGACCCGGGCGTCGGCGAACTCGAAGCTCACGACCTTGCCCACCTGTCGCCGCTGGCGGAGCTCGCGGCGGCTATGGAAAGTGAGCAGGTTCTTCACGCGGCTGATGAACTCGTCCAGATCGAAGGGCTTGGTGAGATACTGGTTCGCACCGGCGTCGAAACCGCGGGTGCGGTCTTCGGTGAGCGTCCGCGCGGTGAGGATGAGCACCGGAGTGTCCATGTCGAACGCGCGGAACGCCTCGCACACCGCATAGCCGCTCATGCCGGGCAGCATCAGATCGAGGATCACCAGGTCGATGCTCTCGGGATTGTCGTGCAGGATCTTGAGCGCGCTGGGGCCGTCGCCGATGATGGTCACTCGATAGCCTTCGGCCACCAGGTTGTACTTGATGCCGGTGGCCAGGTGTTCTTCGTCTTCGACGACCAGGATGTGCTCGTTATTGGACATGATGGAAAGTGCGGAATGCAGTAGACAAACGGAAAACGAGCCCCTATCGCCATTCTCCCGAAGTTGGCCATTTCGGCCAAGCGCCGCCCTCACCCTAACCCTCTCCCGGAGGGAGAGGGGACGCGACTTCATCCTGCCCCGTCTCGGCGGGAGAAAGGGCCGCGTTTTCCGCGCATAATTCTCTGCCGGGCAAAAGCACCTCGAACACGCTGCCCGGCCCTTTTTCGCGATCGCGGACGCGAATCGAGCCGCGGTGTCGCCGTACCAGCGTCCGCACGATGTACAATCCCAGACCGGTGCCGGGCTTTTCCCGCTCCAGTTCCGAGCCCAGCCGCACGAAACGGCCGAAAATCTTGCGGCGCAGATGGGGCGGAATGCCGCGGCCGTTGTCGGCGATCCGCACCAGCACCTTGTCGCGGCCCGAGGGGCAGAGACTCACTTCGACCTGCGGCGCGGCCCCCGCATACTTCACCGCGTTGTCGATCAGGTTGCGAAAGATGACGTCCAGGTCGATGCGCCGGCCAAAGACGATGCTCGGCTGCAATTCGAGGCGGATGATTTGGCTGGGCACGCGATAGCTCATGCACACGGCGGCCGCGCACTCCCCCAGCAATTTGGCCAGATCGACGTCTTCCTGTTCGCCGTCCGAACGCTCGGCTTCCAGCCGCCCGGCCTCGAGCATCTGGTTGATGAGGTGATCGAGCCGCTCGAGGTCTTCGAGCATGAAGCGGTGGAAGTCGGCCGCCAGTTGCTGGTCGACGTGGTGGCGGCTCAGGGTTTGAAGGTAGAGCTTCATCGATGCGATCGGCGACTTCAGCTCGTGGGTGACGCTGTCGATGAAGTTGGACTGGCGGCGCGTCAGGTTGATGGCTTTGATCGAAAGGATCAGGTAGAGCACCACGCCGACGACCAGCAGCAGGATGAACGACGAGCCGATCGACAGCAACGCCCAGTACAGGCCCGAGAGACTCGTGTCCTTCAGCGCGTTGGTGACGTTGACGAGCACCCAGCCGACGGTCAACACCACCAGCAGGGCGATCATCACGATGGCCAGCACGATCGGTACGCTCAGGGACCGGCGCAGGGACATACCGAGCAACGTAGCAGATGGGCCGCGGCGGCGTCAAGGGTGTGGGCACAGAGGGTAGCTTGACAGGTCCGTTTCATGTCATCCTGAGCGTAGCGAAGGATCTGGCCGCGACACCGGGCAGAGATTCTTCGCTACGCTCAGAATGACCGGCGGCAGTTCAAAACTTCCAGATCAAGTCGACCGTGTAGTTGAGATTGGTGGCCTGCTCGCCGGTGGGGGCCTTGTTGGAAGACTCCAAAACCCCCGTGCGAAGACTGAGATTCTTGTCCGCATCGAGCAAAACTTCCCAGGCGGCTTGCGTGCGGACGCGGTGGCGGCCCATATCGGTTACGTCGCGGGCGTATTCCACCGCCCCCAGGATCTTCTGACGCTGCGTGAGTTGATGCTCGAACTGGCAGCCGAAGAGCACCTCGGGAATGCGTTGCCCTTCCGCCAGGCCGGCATAGTCGCGGGAAAGGCCTCCCGCCACCCGCCCCAGGAACGTCGTCCCCCCGTTCTTGATCAACGGGTACTGCGTGCCCACGTCCGTCATGTTGGTGAAAGTGAGCGTTTGCAGGGGGTCGCTCTCGGGCTTCTTGTTGACGAACGAAAGCTTCTGGTCGGCGGCCGACGGTTTCGCGTCCAGATAAATGCTCCGCGTCCAGAGCTTGCCGTCCTCCGGCAGAAGCGGCAGATCCCAAACGGGATTGTCGGCGGCGGTGAGGAAGCCGGACAGTGGTTCGCTCAAGGCTTGACCGGCGTCTTCGTAGGTGCTGGCGACCATGGGGACGGATGGCGGAGCAGGCGGCGCGGGAGGCGGTGAAACGGGTATCGGCTGGGGCACCACCGCCGGCTTCGGCAACCGGGCGGGAGCCACCGGCGCCGCGCCGAGGGTCACTGGCGGCAAGGGTTCCGCAGCCGGCAATCGGCGGGGTTGGCCTGCGGGGGCCATGTTGGCCGCGGGCGCAACCGGCGGCTTGGGGGCAGGCGCCGGGGCGGAGCGGTCGGTCTGCAGGTAGGCCACGATGGCCCCCACCGCCAATCCCACAACGGCCAGCCACAATTGCTTCTTCGACACGACGTCCCTCATACCTTGGCGCGCAGTCTCTCCGCAAAATACGCCGGACGTTAGCAAAAACCGGGCGCAGGGGCAAGAGCGGTGCATCCCCAGAACGGGGGCACGCTGCTGCCGGGGCGGGGGCGGCGAAATGGCTGGTAGAGTCCGAAACGTCGACGCCCTCGCCCTCGATCACACGACGAGCGTCCTCGACTCGGGATGATCCAGGCAAAGCAGCATGGAAAAATAGTCGCGCAAGTTTCGCGTGAGCAAGAAATGCTCGCGGACGAACTCGCGGCCAATCTGCCCCATCCGCTGCCGCTTGTCGACGTAACGGAGCAGGTAGCGAATCCGATAGGCCGCCCCGGCCGGAGAATAAACCAGGAACCCCGTGTGATAGTCGTGCACCTGCAAGGTAATGCCGCCGCACGCGCCGCCGATGACCGGCTTGCCCTTCCACAAGGCCTCGGTCACGGTCAGCCCGAAGCCCTCCTTGAGCGATTTTTGCAGCACCACGGTTGCCGAGCGCTGCAGGGCGTTGATGGCGCGATGGGAGTCGGGGGGGAGCATGAGCACTTTCAGGTCGGCGTCGCCCCCTGCCTGCTCCAGGACGTCGCGGAGGACTTCCGCCCCCTCGGGATCGTCATCGGCCGAGCCGCCCACCAAGGCCAATTGCACGGCCGGGTAGTAAGGCTTCAGCAGGCGATACGCCTCGATCACGCCCAGCGGGTCCTTGAAGCGATCAAACCGCGAGACCTGCAACAACAGTGGGCGGTCCGGGTCGATGCCCAGCCGGGCCAGCGTTTCCAGCCGTTCGGCCTCGGGAATGGCGCAGTTCTTGTCGGAGAGGGGGTCGATGGAAGGGGGAATGAGGAACATCGGGCATGCCAGCGGCCGGGCAAAAGCGGCCATCGAGAAGATTGCCGCACTGTAACGGGCAATGGCCGTTTCCAAGTATTTCCAGATCGCCCGATGGGGCCGCGAGGCGTCGATGTGACAGCGCCAGACCCAGCGGCCCACCTGGCCCGGCGGGGTAAACAACGGCAGGTAGGCGGGCTGCGGATCGTGAATGAAAACGATGTCCGCCTGCAGGTTCAGCCGCGCGGCGTTCTCGCGATTGACTTCGTAATGCAGATCGAAATCGCTCTTTCGCAACGACACCCGTAGACCCTGCAAGCCGTTGTGGAACGACTTGGTGACGCGATAGAAATCGGCGGGCGCGGCAATGACCTCCCAGTGGGCGTCGATCCCCAACTCCTGCATCAGGGGAACCATCCAGCCGAGGATCTCGGCCACTCCGCCGCCGCTGCGGGTGGAATTGACGTGCACGATCCGCTTGCCCGCCAGCCGCTCGGCCAGGCGGCGGAGCCGCTCCACTTCCTGGTGGCCGACGATCTCCTCGTAGCGATCCAAGAGCCTCATGCGGTGCTCCTTGCCACGGCCGGAGCGCCCTCGATGTACTGTCGAAAAGCTTCGCTCAGGGCCTCGCGCAGTTGATTCAGATTCAGGAAGTAGAAATCGATCTCGCGCACGGCCGTCACCAACGACGCCTGCATGCCGGCGTTCTCCAACCACAACGAGAAATCGTCGGTGCGTCCGGCGGTCCGCCGCCGCGCTTCGTGGACATGGAAGAACAGGGAGCGCCGTGACATGCGCTCGATGGCCTCGAGCATGGCGGCGGCGGTGACAATCCGCTCGCCCGTGTCGTAGGCGACCAGCCGCGACTCGATCAGGTGCAGTTCCAAACCGGGGCGGCACCATGTTGGATGCTCCAAGTCCCAGAGCCGATCCTCCACCACGTTCAACAGCGCCGCGCGCAAGGCGGCCGTCGACGGCTGCTGGTAAGGATCGACGACGCCCAGTTGCTCCGCCAGGACGTTGTCGCCAAGGGACGTCCAGCACCAGCCGGCCAAATCGTTGGGAAACTCGTAGAGCTCGAAATGATCCTCCAAGGCACAGCGCATCATGTGATGTTCGAGCACGGCGTCGGAAGCGGTGTGCAGCGCCTCCAACAACTCGCGCAGATTGTAGCAGGCCCGCCCCGTCGCACAGCGAATCAGGCTGCAATCCATCACGCAGAAAGGCTCGGCAGGTGTTTCCATAGAGTTTGGCCATTCAGTGGGTAAAGGACACAACCGGCGGGCGCGACAGCTATGCGATCCGCTTCGCACGGATGGAACGTGTTTTCTCGGCAAAAGTGAGAAAGTGTCCCCACCATAACATTATAGCGGCTTGGCAATGGTGCTACGCCCAAAGAGCTTGACCTGCCCCCATGGTTAGATAGGATTACTGCGTAACTCGGCGGCGGCGCCATGGGCTTCGTTGGGGCCTGGGTTCCAGCAGGGTGAAGAATGTCAACGGCTTACGAGAATCCTCCTCACGGCGCGCTTCCGCAAGCCGATGGCAGCGTACTGTGGCGCGTCTGGGCGCCCCAGCAGTCGGCCGTGTCGTTGGTCACATTTGCCGGTGACCAGCGCCGTGAGACCACGATGGCGGCCGAAGGTTGCGGCTATTTCGTCCATCGCCACGACGCGGCGGAAGAAGGGTTGCGCTATGCGTTCAGGCTGGCCGACGAGCGCGACTATCCCGATCCGGCGTCGCGCTGGCAACCCGAGGGCGTGCATCGTCCCTCGGCCCTGTTCTTTCCCAACCGGTTTGCCTGGTCGGATTCCGCCTGGCGCGGCATTTCCCGCGACGATCTGGTCATCTATGAGTTACACGTCGGCACCTTCACGCCGGAGGGCACCTTCGAGGCGATCACGGGCCGGCTGCCGCAACTGCTGGAACTGGGCGTCACGGCGATCGAGTTGATGCCCGTGGCACAGTTTCCCGGCGAGCGCGACTGGGGCTACGACGCCGTCTATCCGTATGCCGTGCAACAAAGCTACGGCGGCCCACGGGCGTTGCAGCAGTTCATCGACGCGGCCCATCAGAGCGGCATGGCCGTGCTGTTGGACGTGATCTACAACCATCTGGGGCCGGAAGGGAGCTACGCGGGCAACTTCGGTCCCTATTTTACCGACCGTTATCATACGCCGTGGGGAAAAGCCATCAATTATGACGGGGCCTATAGCGACCCGGTGCGGCAGTTCGTCGTTGACAACGCGCGGATGTGGGTGCGCGATTTTCACGTCGACGGCCTGCGGCTGGACGCGGTGCAAACCATCTACGATTTCAGCCCGCTGCACATCCTGGCCGACATCCAGGCGGGCGTAGAGCCCGAGGCCGCCGCCGCCCAACGACAGGTTCACGTCATTGCCGAGACGGATCAGAACGACGTGCGGCTGATCCATCGGCGTGAGCGGGGCGGTTACCAGTTGGACGGCGTGTGGAGCGACGATTTTCACCATAGCGTTCATGCGCTGCTGACCGGCGAGCACGACGGCTATTACGAGGATTTTGGCCGTCGGGAGCAGTTGGCGAAAGCCTACAACGACGTGTTCGTGTTCGACGGCTGCTACAGCCCGTTCCATCACCGCCGCAAGGGCACCCGCGTGGGCGCGCTCGATCGCACGCACTTCGTCGTCTGCCTGCAGAACCACGACCAGGTGGGCAACTGCGTCCAAGGGGATCGTTTGGTCGCGCTGATCTCGCCGGCCGCCCAACGGTTGGCGTGCGGCCTGCTCTTGCTCTCGCCCTGTGTGCCGCTGTTGTTCATGGGCGAGGAATACGGCGAGACGAACCCCTTTGCCTTCTTCTCGTCGTTCGAGGATCCGGTGATCGTCGAAGCGGTGCGGCGCGGCCGGCGCGAGGAGTTTGCCGCGCGTCGCTTCGAGTGGGGAATCGAAATCCCCGATCCCCAATCGCCCGAGACTTTTGCCGCGGCCAAGCTCAGTTGGAGCTGGCCGGAAGGATCGCCGCAGGCGCAGCTCCGGCAATTGTATCGCGACCTGTTGGCGGCACGCCGTCAATGGCCGGCACTGCGGGATCGGCGGCAGACGGCGGCTCAGTTACTAAACGTCGATACGCGGTGGAATGCCGGCCCGGCCGAAGGCGGCGGTGCTACAATTCTGCTGCTCGAGCGGGGCGGCGCCGCCGGGCTGTGGGCCGTGGCCAATCTCACGTTCGGGGCGGCGTCACTGGCGGCGCTCAATCTGGACGGCCGTGACGAGCTGCTGAGCACGGAAGACGAGCGTTACGGCGGTGCGCGCCGCCACGATCATTCCCGCGCGGAAATCCTTCCCCACGAGATGCTGATTTTCGGCAGCAGGGGCCAGCCATGAGCGACGTGTCGGTCTTGGGCCATCGAATTGCGGAGGCGGTCGCCCAGACCGTGAGCGAACGCTTTTGTCATCCGACGGCGACCTATCGCTTGCAGTTCGAGAAGGAAAAACTGACTTTCCGGGCCGCCGCCGCCATCGTGCCCTACCTGCACGAGCTCGGCATCAGCCACCTCTACGCTTCTCCGTATCTGAAGATCAACTCGGGCACCACCAACAACTACGCGGTGGTCGACTACAGCCAGTTGAATCCCGACTTGGGGAGCGAGACCGACTATCGGGCCCTGGTCGAGGCATTGCACGGCTGCGGGATGGGGCAAATCCTCGACACGGTGCCCAATCACATGAGCGCTACGCCGCTGGAGAACCCCTGGTGGACCGACGTGCTGGAGAATGGCCCCGGTTCGCCGCATGCGGCCTATTTCGACATCGATTGGCACCCCGTCAAAGAGGATCTCCACAACCGCGTCCTGCTCCCCATTCTCGGCAACCAGTATGGGCAAGTCCTCGAAGCGGGCGAACTCAAGCTCGAATACCGCCAAGGTGGTTTTTTGGTCAGCTATTACCAGGTACGCCTGCCGCTGGAGCCGCGGAGTTATCGCGTCATTTTGACCTACGATCTGGACAACCTGCGGGGGACGTTGCCGGCCGATTCGGAGGAATTGCGGGAACTGGAGAGCATTGTCACGGCGTTGGAACACATGCCCGGCCTCACGGAAACCGCCCCCGAGCGAGTTGCCGAGCGGCAGCGCGAGAAAGAAGTCATCAAGGGGCGATTGCGGGCCTTGACCGAGCGGGCCCCGCCGGTGGCCGCCTTCATTGACCGCAACGTGCAGGAGTTTAACGGCAAGACGGACGATCCGCACAGCTACGATCGCCTCGACAAGCTATTGAACGCCCAGGTGTACCGGCTTTCGCACTGGAAGGCGGCGGCCGACGAGATCAACTACCGGCGTTTTTTTGACGTCAACGACCTGGCGGCCGTCTGCATGGAGGATGCGCAGGTTTTTGCCGAAAGTCACGAACTGGTGTTCGATCTCTTGGTCCGCGGCGACGTGGATGCGCTGCGCATCGATCATATCGACGGGTTGTACGACCCGAGCGAGTATCTGCGGCGTTTGCAGGCGGGCTACCTGCGGGCCCTCGGCATGGAGCACTACCAAAGGTCGCTGGAAACGTCCGGCCCCCCCAGCGACGCGCCGACCGAGGCGGCCGAGGCCGCCCCGCCGCCATGGAGCGCGATCGAACCGGCATTCCTGCAAAAAGTGACCGCGTTGACGTTTGCCGACCGCGTGCACCTGCCGCTCTACGTGCTAGTGGAAAAAATTCTCGGCCCGGCCGAGGCCCTGCCCGAAGAATGGCTGGTGGCCGGCACCACGGGTTATGACTTTCTCAACGTCCTTGGCGGGCTGTTCGTCGAGCCGGCAGGGCTGGCCGAATTGACCCGGCTGTGCGAGCGCTTCATCGGCGAGCGGCTGGACTTTCGTGACGTCGCCTACCAGTCGAAGCAACTCATCCTGCACACGTCCATGTCGAGCGAATTGCAGTTGCTGGCCCAGCGGCTCAATCGCATCTCGGAGCGGCATCGCCGATCGCGGGACTTCACGCTGAACACCCTGCGAGTCGCGCTGCGGGAAATTCTGGCTTGTTTTCCCGTCTATCGCACGTATATCTCTCGTGGCAACGTCTCCGAGCGCGATCGGCAGGTGCTGTGCAGGGCCACGGCGCAGGCGAAACGCCACAACACGAACCTAGACGTGGCCGCCTTCGATTTCGTTCGCGACGTGCTCTTGCTGGAGGCCCCGCCCGACGCCGACGAGGCGGCCGTCTGCGAGCGGGATCTGTTCGTCGGCCGCTTCCAACAGGTTACGAGCCCGGTCACGGCCAAGGGGATCGAAGATACGGCCTTCTATCGGTACTTTCCCCTGGCGTCGTTGGACGAGGTGGGAGGCGCCCCGTCGCGGGGTGGCGTCAGCATCGAGGAGTTCCATCGCCACAACCTGGCGCGGCAGAAACAATGGCCGCGATCGCTCTTGTCGACGACGACGCACGACAGCAAGCGGAGCGAGGATTTGCGGGCCCGGATCAGCGTACTGTCGGAGATTCCCCGCGACTGGCGCGCGGCCGTCAATCGCTGGGCGCGGCTCGACCGCCGGCATCGTAGCGAGGTCGACGGGCAGCCGGCCCCCAGCCGCAACGACGAGTACCTGTTCTACCAGTGTCTGACGGGCGCCTGGCCGCTGGCGCCTCCACGGGGCAAGGATCGAGAAGAATTCCTCGGCCGCATGCAAGGCTATATGGAAAAAGCCACGCATGAGGCCAAGGTACACACAAGCTGGATGAATCCCAACCCGCAGTACGACGCCGCGGTTCGCCAATTCGTGGCCGCGGTGCTCGACGAACATCCGAAGAAGAATCGTTTCCTGCCGGAGTTCACCCGCTTTCACGAGCAGGTGGTGAACTGGGGTCTTTACGCCGCGCTTTCCCAAGCGTTGCTCAAACTGACCGTCCCCGGCGTCCCGGACGTCTATCAGGGGCAGGAACTGTGGGATTTTAGCCTCGTCGATCCGGACAATCGCCGCGCGGTCGACTTCGCTCCCCGCCGCGAGATGCTCGAGCGTTTGAAGCAGGATGCCGGTTGCCATGAGCAATCGCTGGCGCCGCTGGCTCGGCAGCTCGCGCTGGATCCGCGCGATGCACGGCTGAAGCTGTTTCTCACCTGGCGAACGCTGCAGTTTCGCGGCCGGCAGCCCGAGCTGTTTCAGAGCGGCGAGTACATCCCGTTGGCGGCGGAAGGGACGCGGGCAAAACACGTGTGCGCTTTCGCGCGGCGTTTACCCGCCGCGGGGCCCGAGCCACCGATGGCCCTTGTCATCGTGCCGCGCTGGATCGCCCAGTTGACGCCGCTCGGGCAAGATTCTCAGCGTGCGCCGCCGCCCTTGGGAGGCGAGGTGTGGGAAGACACGTCCCTGGTGACCGAAACGTGGATGCCGCAGTCGCTGCGGAACCTGTTTACGGGGCAGGAGTGCACTCTGGCGGAGGGCCCGCTCCGGCTGGGTATGATACTAGCGGATTTTCCGGTGGCCGTGCTCACGAACGTCTAACCTTTGCCGGCAGCCCTTAGGGCCTCTGCTACCCTCCTGGCCGGCCATCCGCCGCAGAAGAATTACCCATCTATTACACAACGAATACACAGCGCGGGTTGGGCCACGGGCGACAACATCTATAATTACACCGAGCACCGCGGCAGTTGCCCGTCCAAGTTTTTCGGAAGAAGAGCCAACACCACCTGGGAGTCTTGTAATCGTGAAGAGCCACACGCTGCCCGTCGCGTCGTCCTCCGAAGGTCCTCAACCCACGCACCCAGCCGGATCGCGGACACGCGTGCTTCTGTCGAGCGTCTTCGGGCCCTATGGTCAGGATGACGAGTACGGCAGCCGCCGCATGAATCCGATGGAGCTTTACCACAACCAGGTGACGCGCACCCAGGGCGCTTTCTCGTTGCGGATGTTCCATCGCAGTTGGGGCCTGATGATGATCCAGGCGAACATCGAGGCGCCTTGCATGCTGCTGGACTTTCCCACGCTCGACCGCTTTATCGAAGAGATTCGCACGCACCAGTACGACGTGGTCGGCATTTCGTCGATCATCCCCAACGTCTACAAAGTGAAGAAGATGTGCGAGCTCGTGCGGCAATACTTGCCGAAGGCCAAGATTGTCGTCGGCGGGCACATTGCCAACGTCCCCGATCTCGCCCGGCGGATCGACGCCGACCATATCGTTCGCGGCGAGGGCGTGCGCTGGTTCCGCGGCTTCCTCGGCGAGAACCAGGAACGCCCGCTGCGCCACCCGTTGATCACTTCAGGCCTGGGCACACGGAACCTGGGGGTGGGCGTGAAGGAATGCCGTGGCGACGTGGCCGCCACTGTGATTCCTTCCGTCGGCTGCCCGCTGGGCTGCAACTTCTGCTCCACCTCGGCCATGTTCGGCGGCAAAGGAAAGTCGGTGGACTTCTACCACACCGGCGACGAGTTGTATCACGTCATGTGCCAGCTCGAACGCGAGATGGGCGTCCGCTCGTTCTTCATGATGGACGAGAACTTTCTCCTGCACCGCAAGCGGGCGCTGCGGCTGTTGGAACTGATGGAACAGCATAAGAAATCCTGGTCGCTCTATGTGTTCAGCTCGGCCAACGTACTACGCTCCTACAGCATCGAGCAATTGATCCGCCTGGGCATCTCCTGGGTGTGGATGGGCATCGAAGGCTGCAACAGCCAATATGCCAAACTGACCGGCATCGATACCTTCCAACTGGTCCGTGAATTGCAGTCGAACGGCATTCGCGTCCTCGGCTCGACGATCATCGGCCTGGAAAGCCACACGCCGGAGAACATCGACGACGCCATCGACCACGCCGTCCGCCACGATACCGACTTCCACCAGTTCATGCTCTATACGCCCATCCCCGGCACGCCGCTGCACGCCGAGCTTTCGGCCAAGGGCGTGATGAAGGACGAGAGCACCTACCACCTGAGCGACATCCACGGCCAGTTGATTCTCAACTACAAGCACCCGGCCCTGAGCGATCAGCACACGGCCGCGTTTATGCTGCGGGCGTTCGATCACGATTTCCACGTCAACGGGCCGAGCACGGTGCGGATCGTCCGCACCACGCTGGCCGGCTACCGGCGGCACAAGAACCATCCCAACCCGTGCGTCCGCGACCGTTACGCCTGGGAAGCCCGGGAACTGGCCACCACGTTTTCGGCGGTCGTGGGCGCGGCGAAGCTGTACTTCCGCAACGATCCGGCGCTGTATGCGAAGATGTCGGCGCTGTTGCGGGAATTGCATACCGAGTTCGGCTGGAAATCGCGGCTGGCTTCGGCCCTCGGCAGTCGTTGGGTGCTGCGGCAGCTGCGCAAGGAAGACGAACGACTGGCGGCCGGCTTCAGTTACGAGCCGCCGACATTCTACGAGCGGAACGAGGCGGCCGCCGCGCGGTCCGACGTTCCGCTGTGCCGTTCCGCTGCGCCGCTGGCGCTGCCGGCCAAGCCCGCTCCCGTTTCGTCGCCCGCGCGGAAACACGGACTGGCCAAGGTTTGACGGTGGGCTCGCGTCCTAGCCCGCGCGTTGCGAAAATGTGGCGATTTCCAACGCCACCAATCGGTCGATCAACTCGCGGGGAGTCTGGGGACGGCGGAGCGGCTCGTTGGCGATCATCCGGCGAACCAGGCGGATCACTTCGCGCGGCACCTGCGGCGCCAACCGCAGCAAATCGGGCGGCGGGCCCTGCTTGTGCCACGTCGCCAGCTCGGCCAGCGTTGCGGCGGCAAACGGCTGCCGGCCGGAAAGCAGCTCGAACAGCACCACGCCCAGGCTGTAGATATCGCTGCGGATATCGGGCCGCAAGGCCGAGGTGAGATACTCCGGCGCGAGGTAGGCGCAGGTGCCCATGATCGGCCGGTCGACGGCCGAGCCGGTTTCCTCGCCGCGACGGGCGAAATTGAAGTCCAACACGGTCACGTGCCCGGTGGGAGAAACGTGGATGTTGCCCGGCGCCACGTCGCCGTGCATCCAGCCCGCTTGGTATAAGGCATCCAAGGCCTCGGCCGTCTGCCGGGCGATCCACAGCGCCTCGGGCACGCCGAACTGCTGCCCACGGGCCAAGCGAACCGCCAGCGAAGCCCCTTCCAGCCAGGGCATTACCAAGAGCCGCGGCGGCTCCAGCACGTGGGCCGCCAGGATGGGCACGAGGTGCGGATGGGAGACGCTTTGCCCGACCACGGCTTCGCGCTGCAGCAGGCGAATCGCTCGCGGATCGTCTTTCCAGCACGCGCGGAGCATTTTTGCCGCGTAGGTGAGCGGCCGGTCGGCCGCCGCGCCCACGGGCCGTGCGCGGAAGATTCGGGCAAGGCTTCCCGATCCGGCAAACTCGACCAATTCCCAACGTCTTATCCGACAGGGAGACCTTGCCGCGACGGCCACGGACGGCGCGCCGCTCATGTCAATCGATATCAGACCGGACTGAAGCATGCGACACGATGGGGGAAAAGAGTTTTGATCTGACGAGGCTAGCGGTAGCATCGGTTGTCGGCAGCCGGCCGCCTTAGCGGCCATCGCCGCGCCCGCACGGCCGGCAACAAACGCCGAAATCTTTTTTCGGAGGGCATTATTTTTTTCAAGAAGCCGCGAGCGGCAAGAAAACCGGAGGCGGCGATCTTGCGCAGTCGAGATGGCGAGTCGTGTAGCGGGCGGGCTTGCCCGCCGTGCCTGGCCGTCCGCTATTGACGGTTATTAACGGTCAGAGAATTTATGCCGCCGAGCGGCCGGGGGCACGCCGGCCAAACAACCGATTTGGTGATTCACGCCGCCGCGCCGGCGGCGGCTAGCCATGCGTCATTTTTCTGTGAATCCGCTAAACGCTCCGTTCTCCGAATATCCGTTGCTCTCCGCATATCTTGACAGGGGCGGCATCCGGCTCCACAATTGGTGGGGTGTACTCCTCTATCGGATTGGCACACTGGTACCCGATTTGGCGATCGAAGTGCTTTCCGCAGGCAACACCGAAGGCGAAATGCGGCGCAAGTTGCACGACTATTTCACGGCCGGCGTGCGGCTGGTGTGGTACATCGATCCGCGCACTCGTCCCGCCAAAGCGTACACGGCCGAAAACGCGTGCAGCGAGGTTTCCGCGGCGGATTCGCTCTCCGGCGGCGATGTGTTGCCCGGTTTCGTGCTGCCACTAAGGGAACTGTTTGGCGGTTTGGGAACGTGAGGGTGGAAAGTGATCGCTGCGGTTAGCGTCGAAACCACGGACGCCGGGCTCGTAATTCGGCTTGCCGACCGCGAGGTGCGGAGACCGTGGGAGCGATGTTCGCCGATGCTTGCCGCCGCCGCTCCCGAGGAGCGCCGTCGGGCCGAACTGTCGCCCGGTGGTTATGGAATCCACTGGCCGCTGTTGGACGAGGACCTTTCCATCGGCGGGCTGGTTGGGTGAGCTATCGACCGGAGCCCGTCAGCCGTTGAGCCAGACGATGAAGCAGTCTTTCGAGACGCTCGGGGGCAACCCGTCCGATCGCGCCGGAAATCTCGCGTTCGTCGGCGGCATACAAATAGCTGAGCCGAATCGCCGATCGCTGATGCAATCCCGACGCCGAGTAATCGGCATCGTCTGGACCGATCGGTTCGTCCCAGTCGGGCTGGAGGTTGCCGAGCCGTGTACTGATGCCGCAATTCAAAAGACTCTGAAACGGGCCGGGCAGCGAAGCCAAAACCAAGGCCGGTCGCAGCTCGGGCGGTCCTCCGGCCGCCTGTGGCAAACGGATCAGAACCACATCACCGGGTTTCATCGGCTAAGCTCTGGTTTGATGTCTGCCTCCGTGTAGTTCGGCTCCTCTTCTCCGTACGCCCCTGCGAGATGCATGCGGCCAAATTCCATCCATGTCGCGCGTTCTCCCTGTACGCTCAGGAATCGGGCGAAGTCCAGCACCTCCCCCACAAGGTCGTCCGGCAGTTCCATCAGGACCTGATCGAGCATCTGCTTGGCGGTCACGGCATCCCTCCAGTATTATTTGCGCCGGTATCTAGCACAATTATAGCATCGCCAGCGATTGGCGGAAATCGACGGTGGTGGCCGCCGGTAGTGTGGCGACTCACAAAAGATACACGCTCTATGAGTTGAGTATGGCCTCGAATTGCTCTTCCGTAACCACTTTCACCCCCAGCTCTTTCGCCTTGGCCAGCTTGCTGCCGGCCTTCTCGCCGGCCACCAGGTAATCGGTGTTCTTCGACACGCTCGTGGCCGCATGGCCGCCGTGGCGGGCAATCAATTCTTCGATTTCCTCCCGAGTATATTTCTGCAGCGTGCCGGTCACGACCAGCGTCTTGCCCTCCAGCGCCCGCGATCCGCCGGTCCGGGCGGCCGATTTCATCTTCACGCCCGCACCTTCAAGGTCTTCGACGGTCTCCACGCCAAACTTGCTGTGCAGGAAGTCGTAAACGCTTTGGGCAATGATGGGGCCGATATCGGGAGTTTCGCTCAACTGCTCGACGCTTGCCGCCATCAGGCCATCGATCGAGCCGAAACGCTCGGCCAGCACGGCCGCCACCCGGGCGCCCACGTGACGGATGGCCAAGGCATTGAGCACTCGGGCCAGCCCCCGGCCCTTGCTGGCCTCGATGCCCTCGAGCAGATTATCGACCGACTTGCGACCCATCCGCTCCAGATTCAGCAGCCGATCCTGCCGCTCTTCAAGCCGGTACAGGTCACCGTAGTTGCGGACTAGCTTGTCGCCCACCAACTGGTCCACCAGCTTGTCGCCCAACCCTTCGATGTCCATCGCGTTGCGGCTGGCGTAGTAGCGGATGCGTTCCTTGAGTTGGGCGGGACATTGCGTGTTGGGGCAGCGGATATACACGCCCCCCTCGTCCTTCACCAGCTTCCGCCCGCATTCGGGGCACTCACTGGGAAACACGAACTTCCGCAACGCCCCTTCGCGGAGGTGTTTTTCGACGCGGACGATGTGCGGGATGATCTTGCCCGCCTTCTCGACCACCACCACGTCGCCCACGCGCACGTCTTTGCGGTCGATCTCGTCGGCATTGTGCAGGCTGGCGCGGCTGACGGTGGTGCCGGCCAGTTCGACGGGCTCCAGGTCGGCCACCGGCGTGATCGCGCCCGTCTTGCCCACCTGCACGTGAATGGCGTTGAGCCGGGTCGTGGCTTCGTATTTTTCGAACTTGTAGGCGATGGCCCAGCGTGGGCTTTTCGATGTGCTCCCCAGCCGCTCGCGCTGGTCGAAACGGTTGGCCTTCAGCACCAGCCCGTCGATCTCGAAATCCAGCTCGTGCAGCCGCTCGATCAACTGCTCGCAATGCTCGACGGCCTGGGCGAAGGAAGGGAAACATTCGACGTAGGGCGTGGCCGCCAGCCCGTAGCCTCGCAGCTCGTCGAGAAACTCCATATGCGTGCGGGCCTTGAGCCCCTCGGTGTCGCCGGCGCTGTGGCAGAAAAACCGCAGCCGCCGTCGGGCGCAGATCTGCGGATCGAGCTGGCGGATGCTGCCGGCCGTCACGTTGCGCGTGTTGGCGAAGGGGGGCTCGCCGCGCTGCTTCTGCTCCTCGTTCAAGAGGACCAGGTCAGAGTTGGTCATGTAGACTTCGCCGCGAACCTCGAGGACGGGCGGAATGGTCTTGCCCAGCAGCCGCAACGGAATGTCCTTGATCGTGCGGACGTTGTGGGTAATGTCGTCGCCTACGCGGCCGTTGCCGCGGGTGACACCGTGCGTGAGCAGGCCATTCTCGTAGATGAGCGAAACGGCCACGCCGTCGACTTTCAGTTCCACCACCCACTCGATCGCCTCGCCCGAGAGCAGCTTGGCCACCCGGTCGCCGTACTTCTTCAGCTCGTCGAGGCTGTACGTGTTGTCGATCGAGAGCATCGGCACGCGATGCTCGACCGGCCGGAGCCCGCTGACGGGCCGATCGCCGACGCGTTGGGTGGGGCTGTCGGGCGTGACCAGTTTCGGATGCTCGGCCTCCAGCTTCTTCAGCCGCTCGACCAGCCGATCGTACTGGAGATCGGAGATCTCCGGCGCCGCCTCGATGTGGTACTTCCGATCGTGGTAGCGGATTTCCTCGCGGAGCCGAGCGATTTCGGCGGCAGGATCGGCGGGCATCGATGAGTCTCCGGAAAACCGTAAGTTATGCTTCAGCATAACGAACGGCACCACGCCAGTGTTATGCTAAAGCATAACCTACGGCCTCTTTCCCGTCCCTCGCCCCCGCTCAGCCGTCGCACCCGCAGGCGGCCACGCAAATTTCGCGCACGCCGCGCAGAGGATGCGGAATCAGACAGAGAAACCTGAGCGTGGCAGCGCCCGTGTTGCGGAACTGGTGCGGATCGTTGGGGGCGACGTAAACCACGCTGCCCGGCCCGACCGGATGTTCGCGATTGCCTTCCAGCACCACCCCGCTGCCTTCGAGCACGAAGACTTCATGCTCGTGGGCGTGGGAGTGCTTTGGGGTATGGCCGCCGGGGCCAATCTCGAACTGCCGCATCGAAAAACTCGGCGCCGCATCGTCGGGACCAATCAGACAGCGCATGCGGCAGTTCGCCGCACCGTCGGCCGGCACCGGCAGGGCTTCAATCTGTTCGCAGTGGACAACTTTCATGGTGAATCTCCTCCGAGGCGAATTATATCACGGGCGGCGGCGCAAAAAAACCCCGAGGCAACGACTCCCAGCACCGTATCAGCCTCCGCCAAGGAGGCCCAAACCGTCGTTGTCCCCGAGGTCGTGACCGCGCAGCGGCCCGAGAGCCGTGCGCGACACTCTCCCTCTATAACATGGTTCCATTTCTTGTCAATAGGGTGAACGAGTTTAACGGTTGAGCGGATTGGCCACACGTTGGGGTGGCAGTTGCACTGCCATCCCGTTTCGTGCCGCGATTCCAGGGGCGGCAGTACAACTACCGCCCCAACAATCCGTCAATAGCCATGCGCGAGTTTAACGGTTGAGCGGATTGGCCAAGTGCCGCACGAGTTCCACAAAATGCTCGCCGCGCTGCCGGAAATTGCGGAACTGATCGGTGCTCGCACACGCCGGCGACAACACGATGGCCTCGGCCGGCCGCGAGCGAGTCCAGCACCAGGCGAGCGCCTCGTCCATCGTCTCGACCGCGACGCAGGGAAATTGCGGCGCTTGGCCGTGAATGCGTTCGCGAAGCTCACCGCCGCTGGAACCGAAGAGGGCAGCGCCCCGGGCGCGACGGGCGATTTCCGCAGCCAGGGGTGCGAAATCAGCCCCCTTACTCTTCCCGCCGGCCAGAAGCCAAACCGGCATCTCCAGCGATCCGAGCGCGGCGATGGTCGACTCGGGCGTGGTGGCCGCCGAATCGTTATAGAAGCGGCGGCCCTCGATGACGGCCAACCATTCCAGCCGCTGCGGAAGGGGGCGACAGCGTTCCAATCCCCGCCCAATCGCCTCCCGGTCGCAGCCGATGGCCGCGGCAGCCGCGGCCGCGCAGGCGGCGTTCATGCGGTTGTGCCGGCCGGGCACGGGTAGCAACGGGAGATCGTCGAGCGAGATAAGCGGCACGAGCCGGCCGCGAACCAGCGGCGACCACGAGGCTACTTTGCTCTGGAACGTGCTGAGAATGGCGACGTCGCCGGGGGTTTGGCCGGCCAGGATCCGCTGCTTCGCCGCGATGTAATCGGCGTAGCTTCCATGCCAATCCAGATGGTTCGGCGAACAGCCGGTCACCACGGCGACGTGCGGCATCCGGGCGGCGGGCGTGAAATGCCAAAGCTGAAAACTACTGATCTCCAGCACCACCCAATCGTCGCATCTGATCTCCGGCAACCGCTCCAACAAGCTGCCGCCGAGATTGCCGCCCAGGAAGACTTGCGGAAGCCATCGCTGCTCGGTCCCCTCTCCCTTCGGGAGAGGGTTGCAACGTCCGGTCCCCTCACCCTTTGGGAGAGGGTTAGGGTGAGGGCACGCTGCCGAGCGGCTATCGACGGGCGCTGGTTCCGCCAGTTCTGCCCTCACCCCTTGCCCCTCTCCCAAAGGGAGAGGGGACGAAGATGGGCGTCCCTCTGCCAAAGAGTGACGCGCCGCGTAGCCGCCGGCTTCCAGGATCGAGGCGATCATCGCCGCCGTGGTCGATTTTCCATTTGTCCCCGTAATGCCAATGATCCGCGCCGGGCAATTTTCCATGAACAGTTCCAGCTCGGTCACGAGCCGTGCCGGGCAGCGACGCGCGAAATGGAGCCACGGGCTTTCGGGTCGAACGGCCGGGTTGACGACCACCAACTCGGCGTCGCGGAAATCTTCCTCGCGATGACCCCCGAGGTGCAGGGCCGCGATCGGCGCGCCGGCAAGCTGGGCCAAGGAATCGGCCAGCGCCTTTTCGTCGGCCACGTCGCTGACGGTGACGATGGCCCCCTGCCGGGCGAGCCAGCGCGCGGCGGCCACCCCGCCGCCGAAATGGCCCAGTCCCATGACGGTCGCCCGCCAGCCGCGATAGTCCGTGCCCATAATGTTTCACTACCCCGCCGCATGCACCGCTTGCTTGTCGCCTTCCAGAAGATCGCACCCCCCGACCGTCTTCAGGCGGACCGTGGGAATCGCGGGAAAGTTCTTCACGCCCTGCATTTCCTACGCACACGCCGACATTCTCAGCTTCGGCAACCATGAGTTACAGAGTCGCTTTATGATATCATCCCGCGACGACGAGGAGATCTTGCCGATACGTCAGTCATGGCCAAGCCAATAGAGGAGCTTTCCCTTCGCCCACCCGGCAGACGGGGCTTGGGCATAGTCTTGACCATTATAAGGGACTACGTCTTGCCCGTTTTTCCTGTTCGCACTGGCAAATCCAGCTTGACGAACGGCCTCCTGGATTCCATAATGGTTTCATAGTGGAACCAACGGGAGGGGCCATGCCAACCATCACGGTAAAGAACATCCCCGACGACATCTATGAGCGGTTGAAAGAAGTCGCCGGTGCCAATCATCGCAGCATCAATCGCGAGATGATCGTTTGCCTGGAACGCGCGCTCGGCGGCCGGAAGATCGATCCCGAGGCGGTTCTGGCGAGGGCACGCCATTTGCGCGAAATGACGGGCCGGCGGCCGGCCACCGATGCGCAGTTCACGAAGGCCAAGACCGCCGGACGCAAATGATCGTCGTCGACACCAACATCATCGGTTATCTGTATCTTAACAGCGAACGCTCGGGACCGGCGGAGCAAGCGCTGCGAAAGGACGCAGAATGGGCCGCGCCCTTGCTTTGGCGAAGCGAGCTTCGCAACGTGCTGGCCCTCTATGTCCGAAAGCGACACCTGCCCTTGCACGTCGCCCAGGAAATCATGGACCAGGCGCTCGGCCTCATGAGTGGGCGCGAGTACGAAGTAACCTCCGCGCAGGTCCTTGCCTTGGCGGCGGGAAGTGCATGTTCGGCCTACGATTGCGAATTTGTCGCTCTCGCCCGCGACTTGAACGCTACCCTAGTGACAGTCGATAAGCAGGTTCTGGCCCACTTTCCCGACGTGGCGATCGGGCTCGACAGCTATATCCGATGACGCGCTGGCAGTATTCGCGCTTCGCCTTGTGCCTACCACTTCTTCCCGTTCTTCCGCGTGCCGCAGAGGAACACGTCGATGCCCATGGCGTCGGCCATCGCGGCCTTGGCCATCAGCGCGGCGTCGGCCTCCTTCGGGCCGTTGGCATAAGCCACCTGGATGTGGTTCGCCTTGTGCCGGGCCATGAACTGGTCGCGGCTGACGCCGTAAGTGACGGCGTGCATGATCGGCCACTGCGGCGTGGTCAGTTGCCAGCGGCGCTCGGTCTCGGCGGCGGGCAGTTCGACCACCCCCGCCCGGCCCAGGTCCATCCGCAGCCGACCGTCGTCGACGAAGATGCGCGACCAGACGATCTCGCCCGGCTTCGAGACGCCCTTGATCGAGCCGCCGCCCTGGGGGAAGTACATGGCGGGCTGCCGCTCGCTGCTGGCGCCGGCCCAGCCTCCCGGCAGATGCGCCGGCGGGACCGAGCCGCTGATGAGATAGACCCAAACGTAATCCGGCACCGTGCCCGAACGGTCCCAATCGCCCCAGCGGACGTCGTGCAGGGTGTTTTCGACCGGCTGGCCCATCGCCTGGTGGACGCGATTGGTCATCAGGCCGTCCAGACCGGCGCACTCGTCCACCTCGTTGAAGTTTGGTATCGCGCGGCCTTCGTAAAGGATGCGCTTGCCGTCGCGGCTGCGGACCGGCGGGCGATCGACGTTGTTGAGCGTGCCCTCGACCAGATCGCTGGCCGGCAGCAGGTCCTTCAAGCCTTGCTGATACTGAATGCCGACCACGGAGCAGCCGAAATCGTCGGCGATCCGCACGGCGGCGATGTACATCTTGCACTGACCGAGAATCTGCCGGTCGGTCAGGTCTTTTTGTTCGTCGGGGCCGGTTTTGAACTTCATGCCCCGCTCTTCCATCCAGCGACGGACCGCCCAGGCCTCGTCGTCAGAGACCTGCGTGGTTTCGTAATACAAGGCCGACTGGCTCAGCCGCTCCTTGTAGACGCCCAGCGGGTTGAGCAGCTCGTCGGGGATGATGGCGTTGTACATGCCCATGCAGCCCTCGTCGAAAATGCCCATGATGGCCTTTTCGCGGGCCAGTTGCTGGGCCAGCGACTTGCCGAGTTTCTCTTCAGCCGACGGGATTTTGACTTTCTTAAGCGGCGTGACGTGTTTGGTGGGATGGCGGACTTCGCCCTTGCGGAGCCAGCGCGCTAGGCCATCGACGAAGAACTCGTCGGTGAAATCCTCGCTCCAGAGCGTGGAGTATTTCTTGCCGGCCTTGGTAAGCGAGGCGTTCAGGTTGAGCATGCCCACCAGCCCCGGCCACGTGCCCGACCAGTTGGCCACGGTCAGGATCGGGCCTTTGTGCGAGAGCAGTCCGGCCAACACGTGATGGGAATACTGCCAGACGGCTTCGGCCACGATCAACTTGGCGCCCGGATCGATGCCGGCAAAAACGCAGAGGCCCTCTTTCTGTGAACCGATGAAGCCATGCTTCTCGTCTTCCTTGTACGGATGGGCGCGGACCAGTTCATAGCCCGCCGCGGCCACGGCCTTGCTCAACAGGTCTTCCATCTCTTTCTGCTTGGGCCAGCAGGTCTGGTTGGCCGACAGCCGCAGGTCGCCGCTGGCCGCCAGCAACACCTGATTCTGGGCGATTTTGGAGGGCTTGGTGAGTGTGGGGAGAGCGTATTTTGCCATCAGGAAACTCCTTCAACACATCGGTACCAGAACAAGGGGACGCCAAGGTGGCGGAAAAAGCCCACGTCGCAGCCGCGGCGAAGGTCGCGTCGACCACGAATTGCCTATCATACCCAAAGGCCGATGGGGGCGACAGTGGCCGCAGGGGCCGGCGGCAAAACAGAACGGGATATTCCCCACCATTGGGTAAACGACGGTGCGGCGATCCGGGTGTGATGGGCTCGCAAACGGCCGAATGTTGTCTAGCGGCCGGCGGCACGCCGGCCAACGGGGCCGGGACAGCGATTCGCACTGCCCTGCCGGCGACAGCTAACCGTGACAGCCCTCCGCCGTCATTCCCAGCCCCATGGGAATGGGCTACAATACGAGGCATGATCTTGCCTGGGCGCCGCGCTGGCGGGCCCGACCGTCCCCCCATGTTTTTCTCCGTTGGAGCTGCAACGATGAAGATGTGCTGTTGCCGATTGTTGGTCCCACTTTTCGCTTTGACCCTGGTCGTCCTGACGCCCCCCGGCCTGCGGGCGGACGACTGGCCGGCCTGGCGCGGCTCGAACCGCGACGGCATCTGCCGCGAGACGGGCCTGCTGAAGAAGTGGCCGGCCGACGGGCCGAAGCTCCTTTGGAAGGCCAAGGGACTGGGCATCGGTTTTGGCGGCCCCGCCGTGGTCGGCAACGTGCTCTACATCATGGGCGGCATCGATGATAACGAGTGCGTGCTGGCTCTCGATGTTAGCCAAGAGGGGAAGCAGCTTTGGTCGTCGGTCATCGGACCGATCCGCAACGGCGGCGCCGGCTATCCAGGTCCCCGGTCAACGCCCACGATCGACGGCGATCATCTCTACACCCTCGGCATCGCCGGCGACCTGGTGTGCATGGACATCAAGGACGGTCACATCGTCTGGCACCGCGACCTGGTCAAGGATTTCGGCGGCGGAATCCCGGGCTGGGGATATTCCGAGTCGGTGCTGATCGACGGGCCCTGGCTCATCTGCTCCCCCGGCGGTCCGAAGAACACCATCGCCGCCCTGGACAAGACTACCGGCAACCTGGTTTGGGGTTCGCCCGTCGGCGACTCGGCCGAGTATTCCTCGCCGATCAAGGTCAGCATCGGCGACTCGAAGCAATACGTCAACCTGATGAAGCGGGGCGTGATCGGCGTGTCGGCCGCCGACGGCAAGTTCCTGTGGCGCTACGACGCCCCGGCCAGCAAGACGGCCAACGTGGCCACCTGCATTTGGTCGGGCGACACGATCTTCGCCTCGTGCGGCTACAACATGGGCGGCGGCCTGGTCCGCATCGAGCCCGCCGGCGACGGCTTTTCGGCCAAGGAGCAGTACTTCACCAAGAAGATGCAAAACCATCACGGCGGCGTGATCCTGAAGGACGGATTCCTCTATGGCTGCAGCAACCCGCTCTTTCTGACCTGCTTGGACCACGCGACCGGAAACGTCAAGTGGACCGACCGCTCGTGCGGCAAATGTTCGCTGCTGTGGGCCGACGGCATGCTCTACTGCCGTGCCGAGAAGGGGAAGGGGACCGTTTCGCTGGTCGAGGCCACGCCGAAGGGCTTCAAACTGAAGGGACGTTTCGACCAGCCCGACCGCAGCGACAAGAACAGTTGGCCGCATCCGGTGATCGCCAACGGCGTGCTCTACCTTCGCGATCAGGACGTGATTTTGGCCTACGACGTGCGGACGGGAAAGTAACCGCACGGCCTAGTTCGCGCGACGATCGGCAGGCGAATCGAGTGCGGCCTGCGACATTGCGACGCTCCGCTTGAGAAACGCTTCGCCTAACAGATCTCCTGGATTCTAACGACCGGCCGGCCTTCGGTCGATTGGCCTCGACTCCGTTGTTCCTCCAGAATCAGTTCTGCCACCTCTTGCAGGTTCACGCGGAGCTCGTCGAGCGTTGCGCCCTGCGTATGGGCGCCTGGAAGACCTGGAATCGTCCCGACATACAGGCGTGTTTCTGGGTCGTATTCGGCGTGCGCCGCAAATACACAGCTCATGGTCTGCCTCCGCTGGCAAGACGGTTCGAGCCGGCCGCCCGCCCTCACCCCCGGCCCCTCTCCCGCTTGCGGGAGAGGGGAGCGAGTTCTCACCCCACTTTCCGCACCACTCCGACCACTACGCCAAGTACGCGAGCATCCTTGACATAGATCGGCTTCATCGACGAGTTGGCCGGCTCCAGGCGGATACGATTCTTCTCGGGAAACCACCGCTTCAGCGTTGCTTCGCCCTCGTCGGTGATGGCCACGACGATCTGGCCCTTGCGGGCGGTGCGCTGCTTTTGCACCACCACATAGTCGCCGTCGGCGATCTGGTCCTCGATCATCGACTCGCCTTTGACCTGCAACACGAAGAGATTTTTCGCGTCCGCGGCGAACATCTCTTGGAAGTCGACCCGCTCGTTCTGCTCGATGGCCTCGTGCAGCACGCCGGCGGCGATGCTGCCGGCCAGCGGCAGGCTGCGCTCGTCGATCGGCTCGGCCGCCAGTTGGATCGCCCGCGACATGTTCGGCTCACGGGTGATGAGCCCTTTTTTCTCCAGGGCCTTCAGGTGGCAAACCACACCGTTCGGCGAATGGATGCCGAAGCGGGTGGCGATTTCGCGGACCGTGGGGCCGTAACCCCGGCCGCGAATCTTCTCGCGGATGAACCGGTACACCTCTTCCTGCCGCTCGGTGAGCGTGTCAAACAGTCCCATGCTTCCCCCCTCCGGATAGGTGCCGTGGCAAATGTGCTATCTCGTATGGACAATCGTACAATATACGGGTGTACATTGTCAAGGGGCGTTTCAGCCGGGGTGGGCATCGATGGTGGCGATCGAAGGTCGGACCGTGTAGCGGGCGGGCTTGCCCGCCGCGAAATGGCGGCGTATCTGGCCGCTTCGCATGGCGGGCAAGCCCGCCCGCTACACAATTCCCCACTTCGGCACTGAAAAAAACCACGGCCCGACGGGCGTCCTACGGCGTTCGTTTTGCCGTGACGACCATGTTGTCGCGATGGATGATTTCGTCGTAGGGACAATCGCCCAACACCTGGGCGATTTGCCGCGTCTTGAGCCCCTTGATCCGTTGAATCTCCGCGGCACTGTAGTTGGTCAGCCCGCGAGCGAACTCCAGGCCGTCGGGGCCGCGCAGGCCCACGACGTCGCCTTTGTGAAATTGCCCCTCGGCCGCGACCACTCCGGCCGCCAACAGGCTGCGGCCCTTCAGTTCGATGGCCGCCTTCGCACCGGCATCCAAGAGCAACCGGCCGCGCGGCTTAACGGTCAGGCCAATCCAACGCTTGCGCGCGGCCACGGTCTGGCCTTGGGCCAAGAACAGCGTGCCGATCGGCTCGCCGGCAACGATCCGGGGCAGGATGTCGCGGGTCTGGCCGCAGGCGATGATGACGTTCTCTCCGCCGGTGGTGGCCAGGCGTGCGGCCTCCAGCTTGCCGGCCATGCCACCCTTGCTCAGTCCGCCCAATCGATCACGGACCATTGCCAAAACGGCCGCATCGAGCCGATCCACCGTGGGAATCACCCGGCTGCCCGGCTGGCGAGGATCGCCGTCGAACAGACCATCCACGTCGGACAACAGGACCAATAGCGGGGCACGGATCAAGTTGGTGACGATGGCCGCCAGCCGGTCATTGTCGCCGAAGGTGTTATGCAACTCCTCGACCGCCACCGTGTCGTTTTCGTTAATGATCGGCACGGCGCCAAAATCGAGGAGGGTGACGAGCGTGTTACGGGCGTTCAGATAGCGGAGGCGATGTTCGAGGTCCTCGGCCGTCAGCAGCACCTGGGCGGCATGGCGGCCATGCCGGTGCAGCGAGCGTTCGTAGGCCTCGACCAGAATGCTTTGCCCGACGGCGGCCACGGCTTGAAGTTGGGCAATATCGCTGGGGCGTTTTTTCAGCCCCAGCCGGCCCATGCCCGCCCCCACGGCCCCGGAGCTCACCAGCACAACCTTCCGGCCGGACGACATGACGTGGTGGACCTGGTCGGCGAGCTGTTGGATTCGCTCGACGTCGAGTTGACCGTCTTCGCCGGTGAGAACCCGGGTGCCCACCTTGACCACGATCGTGGTGGCCAAGGCGGCGATTTCTTGGCGCAGCAAATCCTTCATAGGCATTCAAGATACAACACTTCGGCTCTTTGCAAAAGGTGTGCGTCACAGTCGATGCTTGCGCATCGACCATTGTTTAGCCGCCGCCGGCACGGCGGCGTTTGCGGGGTTGGCGTACCGCCGGCCGCTAAACGGCTGGGGGCGAAAACTCGTTGCTGCACCGCGTCTGAGCAGCGTTACTTGCCAAACAATTCTCCAGCGGCAATAATTTTGCAATGCCGGGGCCCAAGATCGACAAACTGGTGGTGCTTGCCCGAGGACTTGGCACCCGCATGCGGCGGGCCGACGATGCGGTTGCGCTCGGTCGGCAGCAGGCCGTGGTGGCCGACGCGGGCATCAAGGCCCTCATCCCCGTGGATGGCAGAAGCCCGGGGAACGCCGGTTCGGCAAGTCGGCCGTTCCTCGATTATGTTCTTTCGGCGGCGGCCGAGGCGGGCTTCCGCGACGTTTGCCTGGTGATCGGACCGGAGCAGGAAGCCATCCGCCATTATTACTGCGAGCAGGCGGCCGCCGAACGGCTCCGTTTCAGTTTCGCCTGCCAGCAGGAACCCCGCGGCACGGCCGACGCCGTGGCGGCCGCCGAGTCGTTCGCCGGCGGGGATCCGTTCGTGGTAATCAATTCCGACACCTATTACCCGGTCGAGGCGCTCCGCGCCCTCGGGCAGGCATCCGGTTGTGCGGTGGCGCTGTTCGAGCGCGACGCCATGCTGGCCGGCAGCAACGTGCCCGAGGAACGGATCAAGCGATTTGCCGTGGCGAAGATCGACGGTCGCGGCCGGTTGGAGCGGATCGTGGAAAAGCCCGACGACGCCACGCTGGCTGCCCTGCCGCCGCCGATTTTGCTGAGCATGAACTGCTGGCGGTTCGGGCCTTCGATCTTCACGGCCTGCCGCGCCATTCGGCCGTCGCCGCGAGGCGAGTTCGAGATTCCTGACGCCGTGCAATTCGCCCTCAGCACGCTCGGCGAGACCTTTCACGCCATAACGATCCGCGCGCCGGTGCTCGATTTGACCAGCCGCGGCGATATCGCTCCCGTGGCGGCAATTCTGGCGAGCAGGGAGGCAAGACTATGATCGAGCTGTCGTATTTCGGCGATCTGACCGACACTCCCGCCCTGGCCGTGCAACTTTCCACCACCGGCCTGAGCCCGGCTGCCTGCCAGTCGAAGGCGCAGCGATTCGCCCAGGCGGTGGCCACCCTTTCCGTCACCTGCGAAGCCGACCACACGCGGCGGGCGATGGCCTTCTTTGTGCCGGGGCGAATCGAAGTGTTGGGCAAGCACACCGACTATGCCGGCGGGCGGACGATGGTCGCCGCCGTGGAACGCGGCTTCACCATCGTTGCCGTGCCCCGCGACGACCGGCAGACGACGGTCATCGACGCCGAGAGCCGCCAGGCGGTTCGCTTCCTGATCGATGCCGAGTTGAAGCCGTCGGCCGGCACGTGGTCGAACTATCCGATGACCGTCGCCCGGCGCGTGGCGCGGAACTTTCCCGGCGCGTGCCGCGGCGCCGACATGGCGCTGTTGAGCGATTTGCCCCAGGCGGCCGGCCTGAGCAGTTCCAGCGCGCTGATGGTGAGCGTGTTCCTGGTTCTGGCCGAGGCCAACCATTTGGCCGCCCGCGACGAGTATTGGCACAACATCGGCAGCAAGACCGACCTGGCGGGTTATCTGGGAACGATCGAGAACGGCCAGAGCTTCGGCACGTTGGCGGGCGACCGCGGCGTCGGCACTTTCGGCGGCAGCGAGGATCACACGGCCATCCTGTGCGCCGAGCCGGAACACATCAGCCAGTACGGCAATTGTCCGGTGGAGTTCGAGAAGATGCTGCCGGTGCCCACGGGCTACGTCTTTGCCGTCGGCAGCAGCGGTATCGTGGCCCAAAAAACCGGCGCCGCCCAGGAAAAGTACAATGCGGCCTCGCGGCTGGCCTCGGCCCTGGCCGAGCTATGGAGGCGGGAGACCGGCCGCGACGATCCGCACCTGGCGGCCGCGCTAAGCAGCGCGCCGGACGCCGCGGAGCAACTTCAAATGCTGCTGCGAACGGCCGACACCGACCCGTTCGACCGCGCTGCGCTGGCCGCGCGGCTCGAGCACTTCATGATCGAAAGCGGCGAGATCATTCCCGAAGCGGGCGACGCGCTGGCCGGGGGCGATCTGCGGGCGTTCGGCCGGCTGGTCGATCGGTCGCAGAAAGCCGCCGAGCAACTGCTGGGCAACCAGGTGCCGGAGACCGCTTCTCTCGCCGCCGCGGCCCGCCGGTTGGGCGCGGCCGCCGCCTCGGCGTTTGGGGCCGGTTTCGGGGGCAGCGTTTGGGCCCTGGTGCAAGCCGACCGTGCCGAGGGCTTCCTGGCCGCCTGGGCCGACGCCTATCGGGCGGACTATCCCCAGCATGCTCCGCTGGCCAGCTTCTTCCTGACCGCCGCCGGCCCCGCGGCGTTCCGGGTGTGCTGATGCCGGCCGCGAATGCTCCGGAAGGTGGACGAAACCGACCGAAGTCATCCTGAGCGCAGCGAAGGATCTCAACGGAAGTCAGGCGGAGATTCTTCGCTGCGTTCAGAATGACTGAGCGCGCCCGGTCGGCATCATCCGGCCCAGGGCGAGGCCGGGACGTCAGCCGCCGGCGTTGTCTCCACCCAGACCGATGGTTGCGGCGACACGGGCACCGTGGGCGCCGTAGGCGGCGGACTGGCCGCCGCCGGAGCGGGGCGACTGCCGTTTTCCTCCGGATGTTCCTCCGCCAGGCGACGCATCTCGGGCAGATGCCGAAAGAATTCGGCCAGCAAATCGGGATCAAGATGTTTTCCGCTTTCCTTCTGCATGGTGGCCACGGCGGCGTCTTCGGTAACGGCGGGCCGATTCACCCGATCGTGCGTCAGGGCGTCGTAACAGTCGACGATGGCGACGATGCGGGCGCTTTCCGGAATGCTTTTGCCGCTCAGGCCGCGCGGATAGCCCTTGCCGTCCCAACGCTCGTGATGGTTCAGGGCGATTTCGCGGGCCATTTGCAACATCGGGACCCGGGAGCCGGCAAAGATCTCCGCCCCGATGACCGTATGGGTCTTCATCACCTCGAACTCTTCCGGGGTCAGTTTGCCGGGCTTTCGCAAGATGGCGTCCGGGATGCCAATCTTGCCGATGTCGTGCATGGGTGCGGCCTGGCGGATCGCCTCCAGCTCGTCGCCCACCCAGCCGATGGTCCGTGCCAAGGCCCGGCTCAATACGCCTGTTCGGCGAATGTGCATCCCCGTCTCTTCGTCGCGGTGCTGCGATGCCGTTGCCAGACGGAAGAGCAGTTCCTCCTGGGCGCTGCGAATGTCGGCGGTCTGCTGGCGGACTCTTTTTTCCAGATGCACGGTGTGTTCGATGCTCAGCAGCAGGTAGCCGGCCAGCATGGCCGTGAACATCAGCCCGACCGCCAAGACGCCGTCCGGCCACCAGGTTCGGTGGGCGGCCTCGAACTCGGGCGTTGATACGCAGATGATCGTCCAGGCAGTGCCCGCCACGTCGAGACGGACCAGGTAGCGCATGCCCGTCGGATCGAGGAATCGGGCAGCATCGGCCGCCTTTTCGGAGCTCTCGTCGAGTCGCGACGAGTGAAATTGGAAAGGACGCCCCCCACTCATATCCGAGGCATCGATCAGGCCCACGTCGATGCCTTCCGGTTGCAGTTTGGCCAGCGCTGAGCTAATCATGTCGTTGGGCCGAAAGACTCCCAGAATAAAGCCCATCAGATTCTTGCGACGATCGGCCACGGTTTTCACGGGCCTGTCCTTTTCGTACACCGGCAGGCAGACCAGGAAGCCGTCTCCCTGCTCCGAGTCGGTTTGGACGAACGTCATTCGCGAGCTGGCGACGGTTTGGCCGGTGTCGCACGCCAGACGGAGGGTTTCCAGGCGGGCCGCCTCCGAGCCCACGTCATAGCCAAAAATGGCCTGGTTGCCAACCTGAGGGCCGATGAAATAGATCGGGAAGTATTCCGCGCGCTTGCCTGCCGTGACAAGTTGCCCCTGGCGATCCATCTCGGTGAACCGAAATTCCTGAATGCCGTCGCGGTGGGCGGCCGCCTCGTACTTGGCCCGCTCGCTGTCCGGGACGCGGGGAACCCACTCCACGGCCCGAATGTCCGCCGATCGGGCAAGGAAGGGGACGAGGATTTCGCGGAACTCCTCCCGCTCGATTCGTCCGTCGCTGATCAACGACGAGCGAACCAGCTCCAGCATGGCGACTTCAGTTTCGAACGCCCCCTTCACGGCCGACGTCCGATCGTCGGCCGAGGCCAGGAAGGCTTTTTGGACATTCCGTTGCTCCCACGAACGAATCACGAAAAAGCCCGTCAACGACAGGCTGATCCCGACAGCGATCACAAAGAGCACGGGCAGGCAATGTTCGCGCAATGCCGAAAGCCGCGAGAATTCCGACGATATCCGCTGGTTCATGGTTCTCGATTCCTCCATTGGAAGTATAGGACCATTCTGCCGAGGAGGCGGACGGCAGGGCCGGTTTTGAATGTGTCTGTAAGTGCCTGGTAGCCAACGACTTCCTGCCTGCGATTCCCGCGTTGTTGACTGCCGGCCGCCCGGAGGGCCGCTGTTACCCCGAAGCGAGGGCAACGTGGCAGATCAGGGCGAAGCGAGGTATGATCGACAGAATAGCGATCCGATCAACTGGGGAATGCCTCGTGGAGAACGACGGACAGGTGGTTGTGCAGCGGACATCTCAACAGTTACTTAGCCCTGAATCCGTGACGATTGCGGTCGAAAATGGTTGGTTTAGTTTCGGCGGGCTTTTTTATGCG
>Ga0181535_10000904_pt1 | contig 41140 bp, 29 predicted proteins | sample PEATcosm2014_Bin_44_FD_119774 | JGI IMG/M metagenome (GOLD analysis project Ga0181535, IMG submission 119774) | Peatland microbial communities from MTU Mesocosm Facility, Houghton, MI, USA - PEATcosm2014_Bin17_30_metaG | ecosystem: Environmental > Terrestrial > Soil > Wetlands > Peat | place... | reverse complement strand
GGATCGCGCCATCCGAGCCTGTCCCAATACGTCACGTGCTCGCTCAGCACAATCGCATGCATTCCAGCAAACGGCTGCGTCTTGTCCAATGCTTCCAGCAATGCGTCTGCAGGTGGACAATCCGAACATCCCTCCGAAGTAAACAACTCCACCAGCACAGACTTGCCCTGCGCCGCCGCGCTCTGCCCGCTGGCGTCCAAAGCCTGCGCACCCCATTGGAGCGCCAACGCCAGCCCAATCCCGACTCGCCACTTCTGTCCAAACAAGAAGAAACTCATGTTCCTTAGGAGTCGCCTCCCGCTCCTCGAGTTACACTCTGCACGCGAGTATCCTGAACCCATGCCGGTCTCTCGCTTCCCGTGGCTCATTCTCTCCCTCGTTCTTATCCCCCAGGCCACATCCGCGCTATCGTCCCCCTCGGAGCCCGTCACGCTGATTCCCTCTATCGTTGTCGCTGGCTCCCCGGAGTTCCTCCGCATCATCGCGCCTGGGGCCGCCTCAATCAACGGTGAATGGCTCGGCCGCAAAATCCAGTTCTTTCCCGCCCGCGACCACCGTACCTGGCTTGCCCTCGCTGGTGTCGATGTGGAGCAAGCCGAAGGCCCCTCCACCCTCCTCATCCACATCCACCTCGCCGAACATACTGTGCGCGATCTCACCCAATCCATCGCTATCCATCCCGCGCACTACCGCACCGGCATCCTCACCGTGTCGCCGAAATTTGTCTCGCCCAGCCCTGACGAGCTCAAACAGATCGAAGCCGATCGCGTCCTCAAAGAGAGCGTCTTCTCCGCCAGCGCCACCGAACCCCTTTGGTCCGGCTCCTTCCGCGCACCGGTTCACGCTCCACCCACCGACAGCTTCGGCACCCGCCGCACCTTCAACGGCAAGCTCGCCAGCATTCACAAGGGCATGGATTTCCGTGCCCCCATTGGCACCGTGGTCAGGGCAGCGAATAGCGGCACCGTCGTTCTCGCGCGCCCGCTCTACTACGAGGGCAACTGCGTCGTCATCGATCACGGGCTCGGCCTCTATACGGTATCGATGCACTTCAGCCGTATCGACGTCCACGAAGGGCAACCCGTTGCGGCGGGGACCCCACTCGGTCTGAGCGGTGCCACGGGCCGCGTTACCGGCCCCCACCTCCACTGGGCCGTCCGCTGGCAGGGCGCCTACCTCGACCCCGCCAAACTCCTCCGCTTGCAGCTCCCCGCCAACCCCTGACCTCATTCGCGCGTTTTCTGCTTCGCGGCGTCGCTCACCCAAGACATGGGTGCCCCAGGTCCCGCTTCTGGGACCAGGGAAAGGACGGATCTAAACAAGCGACGCCAATCAACAAGCCCCCTGTCGTCCTCTCCTTTTCATGTCCCCAAGGCAGTGTCACCCTGAGAACCCGCGCGCTTGGGGCCCTGATCGCGCCTCGGTGCGATTGGGGTAAGCGGGGCGAAGGACCTGCTGTTGCCTCTCAGAAGGGTCTGCTTGCGCAACCCGCCCGCAACGCCGAAACTGTCTGCTCATGAGGCTCGCCCGCCTGCTCGCTGTGCTCTCCTGCGTCACCGCACTCACCATCCCCGCCGCGGCAACCAATCTCGTCACCGGCAACGGCTTCGGCTTCGCCGTCGTCGATCCCAACACGGCAGCGGTCACAAAGCTGTACTCGCATCCCTACAGCTTCATGCGGCCCGATCCCACGAATCCGCTCAGCGAAGGCATCGAAACGCCCAACTTCCTCAAATCCCTGCAGTGGCACGATTCCTCTGCCCTCAACCCGACCGCCACCTACGAGCAGGACTCCCACGTCATCCATCTGCGCACCAGCAGCGGCGAAGGCTTCGTCTTCATGCCCTTCGGCTTGTCTCATTCGGCTCTGATCCTCCGCTGGGAGCCCGCATCCATGCAATCCGGCGCATGGTCTGTCGCATGGAATCACCCCATCCGCACCCGCCGCACCATCCACATCGCCTGCGTTAACGTCGACCTTCTCCACTTCGACGGCATCGACGAATCGCTCCTCCTCATTCCGCTCGCGCCAAGCCATCTTGCGCGTTCACCCGGCCCGCAACAACTCCTCGCTGGCAGCAACACCTGGGCACTCATCGCTCTCGAAAGCGACGCCGATCTCGCCGCCACCGTCCGCGCTTTCCTTCAGTGGCGCGGCTCCTTTACACCCCGCGCCCTCGTTAAGTGCGAGATCGCTCAGCTCGATCAATGGCGGGTTCCCATTCCGCCCGTCCTCACCGCAGACAAAGAGCGTCATCTCTGGCGTCAATGTGAAGTCATGCTCCGCATCGCGCAGAACCGCGAGCCCCACCGGCCCAATCACAACGGCAACGGCCTCATCGTCGCCAGCCTGCCCGATGGCGTGTGGTTCACACCCTGGGTCCGCGACATGGCCTGGGCAACAGTCGCCTTCGCACGCATGGGTCACCGCGCCGAAGCTCGCGCCGCCTTGCTCGCGTACTTCAATGCACAGCCCACCGGCAAAATGCGCGCACAAACGGCCAACGCCGACTACCAGGTGTCTGTGGTTCGTTATTTCGGTGATGGCTCCGAAGAGCCCTTCTTCACCATGGAAGGCAGCACCAACATCGAATACGACGACTGGGGCGAAGTCCTCTGGGCCCTCGGCGCATACCTCCAGCAATACAACGATCCCGCTCTACTCCGCGCCCCGACGTATCGCGGCCCGCTCTACGAATCTGCGCGCGACTTCATCGCCAAGCCTCTTCTCACCAACCTGGAACCCTATCGCACCGGCTCCATCGTTGCCGCCGATACCTCCATCTGGGAGGAGCGCCAAAAAGACGAAAAGCACTTCGCCTTCTCCACCGCCATGGCCATCGTCGGCCTGCAGAGCTTCGCCGAAATCGCACAGCGCGCCGGCGACACCGTAACCCACAAGGCTCTCCTCGAAAAGGTCTTTCTACTCCAGAAAGGCTTCAACGCCGCATTCATCCGCGACGGCCATCTGCACGGCACACTCGAAGACGGCATCAAGAACGACATCGACGGCGCTCTTCTGCCCATCCTCAACTTCGGCCTCGTGGCCGATCCCGCCATCGTCCGCGACACCGTCCAGCGCATGGAACTGCTCAAGGTCGCATCCGGAGGCTATCGCCGCGTGCGCAGCACCTACACCGATCCCGCTATCTTCGAGTATTGGTACGAGCGCCAGGAGTTCCTCTTCGTCGACATTGCACTCGCGGAAACACTGCGACGCCTCGACCGATCCCAGGACGCAGCCGCCATCCTTGATCGCATCACGGGCAAAGCCGCTGTCGACCACAACATTGTTCCTGAAATGTACGTCGCTATGCCCTGCGATCTCTTTCCCGGCCAAATCGGCGATCCAACCGGCGCGCGTCCCATGGTCGGCTACGGAGCCGGTGCCTACATCCTCGACGTCCTCGATCGCACCGCTACGGCCTCGCCTCACTGAGAACCCGCGGCCGTGGCCCAGGAAACCTCGCGCATCAAGACACGCTGATCGGCGTCCCCGGCCCAAACGGAAAGATCAACTCCGCTTCCGTTGGCACAGGCTTTCCATCCTTTGTCGCCGGCTGAAAGCGCCACGTCTTCACCGTGTCCAGAACAATCTGGTCCAGCTTGTTCCCTAGCCCCTTCACCAGCACCTCGCGAACTACCGCGCCCAACTCGTCCACATCCACATCCACCACGATCTTCTGTTCCGTCGCTGGCAGAAGCATTCGATCCGTCACCGCCGGTCGCGGCGAGTACACCGGAAACGACGGCGTCGCATTTTCGGCATCGGCCCCATTGCCTGCAGCCGCTGTGCCCGTGCCGTTGCCGTCGTGCGCCGTCATCGGAGCGCCGCCCAAAGCCTTCTTCGGCTTTGCAGGGCTCGGCGTCATCGCCTTCGTGCGGTTGTCCTCTGGCGCGATCTTCGGCACTTGTCCCACATCCGCCATCTTCGGCAGCACGAGCCTCACCGCATGTGGCCCGCCTGCCTGCTCCAGCATGGCTACCGCGTTGTCCAGTTCCGAAGGCACGTGCACCAGCTTGATCCGCGTCCCCAGCCACAGTACAAACGCAAACACAATGCTGTGCACCACGAGCGAAACCACTACTGCTGCCGATCGCCACCGCTTCCTCTCAGGCACAGATGCCATGGGGACCTCCGTCTCCGCATGATCCCTGAAATTCGCAGGACAGGCAAGCTCTCGCCCGCAAACCGTTTGCCATCGGCCCAGCCTGCCCCACGGCTCGGCGATGGTATCTCGCCCTTCGGCCCCTATAGAAAGTTTTCCGCCACTTGCCGATAGACACAGTGCAGGCGAGGTGAGAGGTGGAACGTTATCCGGTCAATCACGATGCTCCTCACATGGCTCAGCGAGCCGCCTCCGCGCACAGCTCTTCGCAGGCTTCTCCTTGGACCAGTCCGGAAGACTCGGCGGCCCTTCTTGACCTGATGCACGATCTGCTCGGTACGCAAGCCGAGCCCGATCCGCTCTTCTTTGTCGAAACCTGGACCCTCGGCATCGACACCGCGACACACAACTTCCAGACGCGCCACCAGAACGCAGCGCACACGGGCTTCAACCCGCCCACCGACCGGTCCTTCGACTTTACCGTGCCTTTGATCTTCGTTTACGACGCATCAGACTTCCCCTCCACACCGACAGGCTTCTCCGCCGCTTGGAAAGATGCCTACGGCGCCAGCCAGGCTCCTCACACGTCATCGCACGACGCCGCATCACCGCAGGCAATGCCGCACGACGAGATCCGCAGCACTCCTGCTCCCGGCTTGCCCCTCACACCCGAAGACGCCTGCCGCTTGCTGGGCGTCGCCGCCACCAGCACCCGCCAACAGGTCAAATCGGCCTACCGACAATTGGTCCGGCGCTATCATCCCGACCGCCTCGAACACTCAAGCGAACAGGAGCAGCGCATCGCCACCGACCGCATGACCTCCATCAACGAGGCCTACCGCCTGCTCTGCGATCAGCCCATCGCTCACTGACGCTAATCGAGAACTGAAAACTGCGAACCGTGCCCGAAAGCGCACCGTTCACCGCGCCCCGACTTCTTCTTCCACCTTCTCCGCTGTACTCACCGCGGAGCCCGTATCGCCCCTGGCCTTCTCTTCGCGCAGCTCTTTGAACGCCTTCCACACGAACGACCCTAGATACCATCCGTCGATGTACTTATACGGCGTCTCACCCGTCGTGTAGTGTCCGCAGGGCAGTACGCGCGGCGTGAAGCGCACGCCATACCGTCTGAACGCCTCCACGACCTGCAACGAATACTCCCGCGGAAACGTTAGATCGTAGTCCGCATAGACCAGCAGCACCCTCTTCTGTGGTCCGCCCGCCGCCGCTCCTGCAAACTTCTCGTAATAGCTCACCGGGCTCACCGCCCCCCACAACGCACGAATACGATCCTGCGTCAGTCCCGCCTCGGCTAGCGCTTGCTTGACGTGCCGCGTGCTCTGCCCCGCCCACACCACATCGCCGAATGCCGTCGACGCATGGTTGAAGGCATTCACCCGGATTCGCTTGTCGTGTGCGCTCGCCAGAAATGCGTAGCACGATCCCAGGCTCGTCCCCAGCACGCCGAAGTGTTCGTAGCCCTGCTCCTCCAGCCAATCGATGCAGCAGCGAATATCTACCACCGCCTGCCGGCATGCCGAAATCGTCCGCCCGACATTCGCGCTCACCGCGTAGTCCGACCGCTCCAGTTCGCTCGGCCGCCGAATATCGTGATACGGCTTCGACAACCGCAGCGCCGACACACCAAACTTGTTGAAGATCTGGCACAGCGCATTATGGCCGAACGCATCCGCATTCCACTGCGGCAGCACCACGATCGCCTGCTTCGGACGCTTCGGGTCTTTGTGCGCAGGCGCAGAAAACCAGCGCGCATTCACCATATCGTTCTCGGGATACGGCGTTCGCTCTGGCGAGGTGAAACGCAGAAACTGCGCCTTCTCCATCTTTCCTGCTTCAGCCAGTTCGCGCAGCTCCGCATCCTGCGCCAGTGTCTCCGGCCGCACATTCGTCGGAAACAGCATCGGATAGCGTTCTTCCAACCGAAAATCGGCCGGCCGCTCGTATCCGAAAAAATCCTCGCTGTGCCGGATCAGCGCCTCGTTGATCCGCACCATCGCGCCCTCGGCCGCTGCCTCATCCCGCAGCGCCTCCGGCCTCGGAACGGCCGCCGCTAATCCATGTGCCTCCAGAAACGGCTCGATCCACTCGAATCCCCACTCGAGCGGCCGCACCACACGGTTTTCGTCGCGCGTCGTGAGCTTGGTCTCCCACGCATACATCCATCGCGCGTATATCTGCTTCAACATGTGCGTTCCCTCAAAGTTTATCAGCGCATCGCTTCTCCACTGCCGCACAGTCGTTGTCATGTGGGATGCAAAAACGGTAAAAAGTCGAAGAACTTGCGTCTCGCTCCTGTAGCATGACTGCCGGGATAGCCCCAAAAAACTGAAGAGGAGTTCATCGTCTTGAGCGTGAGCGAACAGTTTCTGGTCAACGCCGGAGCCGAATTGCTTGTGGAGATGAGAGCCCACCGGAACGTGCTCTCGACGATGCGCATCGCATCCCTGCTGGCGGAACCACGGCATCAGGAGCCGAAATCGCTGCTCAGGTACGGTTTCAAAGCCTATTCGCAAACCGATGAAGACGGCATCATCCAGGAGATCTTCCGCCGCATCGGCATCGGTCAGGCGACCTTCGTTGAATTTGGCTGCGGCAGCGGAGTCGAAAACAATACCGTCTATCTCCTCATGCAGGGCTGGTCCGGTCTGTGGATGGACGGCGACCTGCAACTGCTCCAAGGCCTCGCCAAACCGTGTGAGGCCTATCTCAAGGGTGGTACACTGCGCCTAAAACACGCATCCATCACGCGCGAGAATATCAATGATCTGTTGGCTCAGGAACCCAAAGAGGTCGACTTACTCAGCATCGATATCGATATGAACGACTATTGGGTGTGGGGTGCCATCGAATGCATCCGGCCGCGCGTCGTCGTGATCGAATACAACGCCGCGATCCGCCCCCCTGCTGCCCTCGTGGTCCCTTACCACCCCGAACGCCGTTGGGGAGGCAAAAGCTTCTTCGGTGCCAGTCTCTCGGCACTCGAACAACTCGGCACTGCCAAAGGTTACAGCCTCGTCGGCTGTGGGCTCGCCGGAGCCAACGCCTTCTTCGTTCGCAACGATCTCCTGGGGGATAAGTTCGCGGGACCCTACACTGCCGAGCGGCATTTTCAGCCCCCCGCCTACAGCCTCTACCAGTACGGTATGGATTCCCACAAGAGCGAGATCGGCGTCTATCAAGTTGTAACTTCCGTGCATGAAGCGACTAAATCGACCAAGCCTACCACTTAAATTCTGCCCTGGCTGTTTTTGAAAGGTCATGGCCTTAGCGAATCGTGGGTCGAAGTATCTGCGGTCATGCCTCAACCGACCGCGCCGATTCGGCTCAACCGCAAATACTCCACCGAGAACCACACCAGACTCAACAAAGCGATCGCCGCGATGATCGCCTGCGAAATTACGCAGTAGAAACACCACACCTGCAGCACGTACTCTTCGAGGAAAGTCAGCCGCAGCGCAAAACCCAACCCCACCAACGAAACCAGCAGAAAAAGAAACCGGCGCCTGAACCACCCCAGAACCCCCAGCACGAGGTAACCCGCCATCCCAATCGCCGCCACTGGCACATGCTCCACCTCGGCAAACGAGCTGTGATTCACATTGCCGCAATCCCACCGCTCATTCACTGAGCACGGTTGCGTATCGGTCGAGTAGTGAACCCGAAGCGCCAGTGCCGAGACAACAACTCCCGCCAGCGCGAAAACAGCAATCAAAAAGCGCATGAGACTGAGACCTCCGTGCATTCTAAAACGTCACCCATGGACGCCCTCCAGACCGAATAGGCGCTCCCTAGTCCCTGGTCTCTGTCTTCTAGAATGTCCCCATGTCCGCTTCCGCCGCCCAACCTCCGCGCATCGCCTTCTTTGGAGGGAGTTTTGACCCGCCCCATCGCGGTCATCTCGCCATCGCGCGCGCGGCCAAAGCCGCACTCCATCTCGACTCTGTTCTCTTCGCACCCGTAGGCGCTCAACCGCTCAAACCCGCCGGCTCCACGGCTCCCTTCCACGATCGCGTCGCCATGACCCGCCTCGCCATCGCGGGCGATCCCGCATTCTCCATCTCCCTCGCCGACGCACCCAATCCCGCCGGCGTCCCCAACTACACCATCGACACGCTGCTCGCGCTCAAGCAAGAACTCCCCGCCCAATCCGCGCTCTTCTGCCTCATGGGTGCCGACTCTTTTCTCGCCTTGCGCAAGTGGCATCGCGGCGCTGAGATTCCCTTCGCCGCGCCGCTCATCGTCGCTTCGCGTCCCGGCCAACTCTTCGCCGACCTCGCAGCCGTTCTTCCCGACGGCCTCTCCCTGGCGCAGGAGTGCGTCGCCATCCCTGCTGCCGAGTGCATTGAACTCCAGACCTGCACCCTCCGCAACAGTGCAGGCGATAGAGCCCCATTCTACCTTCTGCCCGGCCTCCACATCGACATCAGCGCAACCGCCATTCGCGAAGAAGTTCACAGCGAGTCCGTCCGCATCCCCGCCGGCGAAGGCCACCACAGCGACCTCCCCGATCCCGTCTTTGACTACATCGCCGCCCACAACCTCTACCGGTAAGGCTGTGCACAGTTCGTAGTTCTCACAGCGGTACATCATTCGACCGCGCTGTGAACTGTTCGCTGCTACCATCTCCATTGGAGACCCTATTCGACGCATGACCACCCCCAAGGCGCACGAGCAGACACGCATCCTCGTCCAAGCCGCAGCAAAAGTTTGTGAAGACAAAAAAGGCGAAGACACTCGCATCCTCGAACTGGATCCAATCGACTCCGGCCTCGCCGATTTCTTCCTGATCACCTCGGCCCGCAACGATCGCCAGGCTCAGACCATCGCCGACGAAATCGAGTTCACGCTCAAACGCGACCACGGCGTCTACGCCACATCCGTCGAAGGCCGCCGCCAGGGCGACTGGGTCCTGCTCGACTACGTCGACTTCGTCGTCCACGTCTTCCTCGCAGAAAAACGTGCCTTCTACGACATCGAGCGCCTACGAAAATCCGCGCGTCCGCTCACACCTGCCGAATTCGACGAGGAACTCAAAGCAGCTCTCACCGCCAAAACCCGCGCCGCCCGCGGCAAGACCGTTCCTGCCAAAGCGGCGAAGGCCGCTCCCCTGGCGAAGAAGAAGTCCACCGCAAAGACTACAGCAGCCCTCACCGCAAAATCGGCCCAAACACCGAGACCCCGGAAACGCACCACGAAATCCTGAGCGCGCAAGCGGAGTCTTGCGGGGCCCTACCCAAAGCACGCCGCACTCCAGCAGCCTCAACCCATGCTCCATCTTCCGCGCAAAAAGAAGAGGGACCGCCGAAGCAGTCCCTCGTTGTTACCGTTCAAGCCTCGCTTAGAACTCCAACCGCAGCGCAAGCTGCAGCACGCGAGCTCCGTTGTTCCCGTTTCCAGAAGGAACCACAGTGTAGGCAATCTGGCCGAACCCGCCCCTTTGCAGGATGTCCTCACTGTCATACCCGTTGAAGACATTCTCTGTAGGAATCTGGAAGTTCGGATGGTTGAGCGCGTTGAACGCGTCGGCCCGGAACCTCAGATTGACTCGGTCCCCATAGACGGGGAAGGTCTTGCCGAGGCCAAGGTCCGTGTTGAAGAAACCGGGCCCGCGCTGGTCGTTACGGTTTCCAATCTGGAAGCCGACAGGCCCCCCGTATTGTGCTGCAGCCACCGCCGCATTCGCGAAGTCGCTAACGCCGCCTCCCGGCAGTTTCGTCAGCTTGTTCCTGGCCAATGCCGCGTTGCCCACAAGGATCGCAGGAGCATCGTTGGAGTAACTGGCGACGAAGGCGTTGGAAGCCGTTTGCCACGGATACCCCGTATGCCAGTCCATGATGCCGCTGACGCTCCAACCTCCGATGACCTCATTTGTCCAGTACGGAACCGTGCTGAAGAGCATCTTGCCCGTGCCGAACGGCAGCTCGTAGCTGGCATCCGCGGAGACAATGTGCCGCAAATCAAAATCCGAGCTGGCACGGCACTCGCGAGGACGGATATCGTCGCAGATCAGACCGCCGCCACCGATGCCCGTATCGCCCTGCGAATTGGCAAAGAACGAGATGTTATCGATGGAGTGCGAGAAGGTGTAGTTGAAGTCGTACGTGACGCCGTGCGACAGGTTCTTCTGCAACGTCAGCAGGAAGCCGTTGTAGGTCGAAAACCCTTTGTTGTTGTGGAACGAGTTCTCGGAGAACTGCGCACCCATGCCCACGTTCGGCGGGACGATGCTCGAAATAGCCTGAGTGAAGTCGCCGAAATCGCCGTTCTTCACCAAGCCTCCGATCGCTGAACCCAGGAACTGCGTGTTGTTGGCATATCCCAGGCTGGCGCCGAGGCCAGGCGAAACGACGTTCTCAAACCACGGCTGGGTTTGCAGCTGCGTGGGGTCCGGATTCGCGCGGATCTCCTTGGTGATATTCCCAAATGCCTGTGAGTAGACCTGGCCCGAAACCGGGTCTGGGAATTCGAGAACCTGGTTCGCGTCGGCCTGTGCCAGAAGACGGCGTCCCAGGCGTCCCACATAGCTCGCCTTCAGAACCATGTCTCCTGGCATCGAGCGCTGGTAGCCAGCATTGAAGATAAACGTATAAGGCGTCTTCAGCGAAGGGTCAATCGTTTCGTTGAAGGCCAATCCGTTCTGCAGCCCAAAGGGAACGCCAGCGTTCGTAAACGGCTGATACGGTGGCTTTGGTGTTGACGGCGGCGTCAGGTTGACAGCGGAGATGCCATTGTTCTTGTCCAGCCGTGGGTCGGTCGCGATCGAATCATACGGATCTTGCGGAATTCCCGAAGGAGTCGACTTCGTCTGCTGGAAAAGATAGGAGTACGAGTCCTGCAGGTGTTGAATCGCGTTGATGACCGTCCGATCGTACACGATGCCGACGCTGCCGTTGAATACGCTCTTCTTGTCGAAACCAGGGTTATACGAAAAGCCCACATGCGGAGAAAAGTTCCTGTATTCCGGCTTATAAAGCCCCGGCGCGCCACCGCCGTTGCCCCTTCCGCCAAGAGAGTAGGCGATCAGCGGCACGGCCGTGTTGCCGGTCTCCGAGAGATCGCTTTGCTCCACGCGGGCCTGCATATACTGGTCGAAGGTAAGCGGCTCGACGCTCTCCAGGCCATGGATCTCATACGGCACTGTGAACCACTGGTAGGTTAAGCCATACGAGACACTCAGACTCGGGATCACCTTCCACGTGTCCTGAATGTAGAGCTGGGTCTGATAGTACCGGTACAGGCGTTGGTCGCCGGACAGTTGCTTCAGAACCTGGCCCTGAGCGTTGAAGTTGTAGTCCGATTGCACATTGGCAATGCGGGCCAGCATGAACGTGAACGGCTGATCCCAGTAGGCCGCGTTGGTCGGATCGATGTCGGCGGGGCGCAGGCTGGGGTTGTTCCCGCCCAGCCCGTTCGTGCCGCAGCTACCCGCGGTGGGCCCGCAAAGGCCAAGGGTCTGACCACCCAGTCCGATCTCAGTTGTGTTGTAGTCGCCAATGGTTGTGTCGTGAGCCAGGATGTCCTTGAACGTCCCGCCCAACTGCACTGTATGGCTCCCCTTGGTGTACGAGAAATCGTCCCCAATCATGGGAACCGGCACACGGCGCGCCTGCGCGCTCGGATTCAGATAGAGAGACGAGGGAACCGGAGCACTGTCTGCGCCGTCGCCGAAAGTGAAGAAGGTCGACCCGTCCGGATTGAAGGTGTTGGGAAAAGACAGCTTTTGAACCGTCTCGCCCAGGAAAGCCTGGTTGGTCTTGTTTGAGCCGATCACCCAGGTGTGCCCGACCACAAATGCATACGAGCGGTCAATGAGCGGATCGGTAGCCGGATCGCCGGCAAATTGGTTCGGAGCCTCGTACGCGTTTTCACGCGAGATCGTGAACCGCCCGTAGATCTTCTGACTCTGGTTCAGGTTGTAGTCGATCCTCGCGACATAGTTCGTCGAGTCATCGTTGTCCGGGGCGTTGAAGGCATATCCGCCGGTGTTGATGCCATCTCCCGTAACGGAATTGTTGGAGTGAGGAAACCGTGCCGACCAGGCACTCAGCCAGGTCGAGGATTCTCCGATCCCGGCCGGATCAAACGCCGCCACCTGAGCGGCCGTCAGGGAGTTCGTGGTGCTGCAGTCCGTACTGGCGTTCGTGCAATAGCCGATGCTGCCGTTGCGCAGGCTGTCGAGCGGCACAACTCTCTGTTGAATCGCGGAGCTGATGATTCGATCGTCGTTGAAGTCAAAGAAGAAGAAGAGCTTGTCCCTGAGAATCGGTCCCCCGACTGCCCCGCCAAACTGATTCTGGATCAGGTGGTTGCGCGGAACGATGGGGGTCGAGTTATTGCTGAACCAGCTGTTGGCCACCAGCGATGGATCGCGATGGTACTCGTTTAGGTTCCCATGAAACTTATTGGTGCCGCTCTTGGTCACAAGCTGGAACTGGCCACCGCTGGCCGGACCGGTGGCCGCAGGCTGACCCGCTACGTTGCCGTGAAACTCCTCCACCGAGTCAACTGGTGCATGTCCAACGATCGAGCCCGAGCCAAATCCCTCTGTGATTCCAGAGTTGGTCTGCGAGGCCCCGCCAGTCGCAAAATCGTTCACGTCAAGGCCATCCAACGTGATGTTGTTCTGGTCGACGCGAGCACCCGCCACCGCACCAGTGTCCGTGACTCCGGGTTGCATGGTAAAGAGCGCTGTCGGATCGCTTCTCTGCTGCACGGGAAGATTGTTAAGCGAATTCACGTCGACGGTGATGCCGACCTGCGCGCTCGTCGTGTCAATCGTCACTTCCGAGTTCGACGCGGTCACTTCTACCTTCTCGGCCCGCGCGCTCACCTGCAGTGTCGCGTTCTGCGTGCGGATTGTCGAAACCGTCAGATAGATTCCCTTCACTTCCTCTTGCGCAAAGCCATTCGCAGAGAACGAGACTGTGTATCCTTCACCCGGCGGAATCTCGGAGAACCGATAGAAGCCCTGCGAATTCGTGGTCTGCGTGAACTTTGCGCCCGTGGTCGCGTTGGTCAGCGTTACTGCGACCCCCGGAACTGCCGCGCCGGACTGGTCGGTGATCTGGCCTGTCATTCCGCTCGTGGCGGCCTGCGCGTAAGCGGTCTGCTGAACCGCCGTAAAGGTCAAGCCCAAAACCAGCGCGACGCCAATCACGACTGCCAAGCTTTGCAAACGGAAAAATCGCATCGAACTCCTCCCAATTGAATAGGACCGGAAAACCTCGATAGGAACTTTCCGATCCAGGTAAATCTGCCATGCATCCCGTTCTCAGATCTGAGAAACAAGGCGCAAAATCATGAACTACGAAGCCGAATACGGTGAGCAGGGCAGGCTACGTTCCTGGGGCCGCCAACTCCCAACATCGCCCCGGATGACCGGGCGCTCCTTGCCAGCCCCTACCTTGCATGGCAAGTGCCAATTCCATCAGAGCTTTCCCGATTTTGCTTGCCGTTGAAATAACGGGACTTAAGTAATGACACTCTTGGGTCCCGGAAACTCATTTCTATGAAAAATTAAAGAATGTTCGTCAAATATTCAAAAAACAGTTTGTCCCTTTCATTTTTGGGGAATCCGCTCTTCCTCTCAACAGTTTCAGCAGCACAGTACGGTATGCTCCCCGCATGAATGTCTCGCTCGCTCACATCGGCTCACCCTACACCGCAAATGACCCCTTCCAGGTCCTCACCGCGCGCTATCTCGAACGCTGTTCCTCCCTCCTTCGCTGCAAGACGGAAACCTTCAAAAGCGAAGAAGCCCTCTTCGCCTGGATCCAGCGCCACAAGAGCCGAACCCCGATCGTCCCCGTCCTCCTCGACAGTCACGGCAAGGTTATGACCTCCGAAACCCTCGCCGCATGGATCGGTGGCCACCGCCAGGAAGGTGTCCAGCACATCGTCTTCGCCATCGGCCCCACCGACGGCTGGTCGGCCGACGCCCTCCTCCGTGCCAAACTCGTCCTCTCACTCGGCTCGTTTACTCTCGCCCACGCCGTCGCCCGCCTGGTCCTCGCCGAACAACTCTATCGCGCTACAACCATCCTCACTGGCCACCCCTACCACTCCGGCCACTAAGTTGGCGGTCTCGTCATCGAGCCCGCCTCGAGTTCCCGCTACCGACTGCCCCGACGTCCTAGCTGAAGGCTGAGGACTGACAGCCCCGCCCCGTTCCCCCGAATCGCTACACTGTGAACTGAGAACTGCGCACCGTGAATTCCGACGCCTCATCCCGCAAAGGCCTCATCCTCATCAATACCGGTCCCGGCAAGGGCAAGACCACCGCCGCCCTCGGCACCGCGCTCCGCGCCGCCGGCAATGGCATGCGCGTTCTCGTTCTGCAATTCCTCAAAGGCTCCTGGCACTACGGCGAGCTCGACTCCATCGCCCGCTTTGCGCCAGACTTCGTCATCCGCCAGATGGGCCGCGGCTTCGTCAAAGTCGGTGGCGCCGAAACCGACCTCGAAGACATTCGCCTCGTCGAAGAGGCATGGGCCGAAGCCCGCGAAGCCATCCTTTCCGGCGAATGGGACCTGATCGTCCTCGACGAAATCAACTACGCCATCTCCTACGGAATGTTGTCCCCCGAAGCCGTCGCCGAAACTCTCCGCGCCCGCCCCGAAATGGTCTACGTCATCCTCACCGGCCGCAACGCGCATCCTTTGTTGGTGGAGCTCGCCGACACCGTCACCGAGATGCGCGAAGTCAAACACGCCTACCAGAAAGGCATCCTCGCCCAGCGCGGCATCGAATTCTGAAGCCTTCGCCACTTTAATGCTCCGCGCTGTGTCATCCTGAGCGGACACGCCTGGGGCCCCCCGAGAGCGTCAGCGCTCGCGGGGTAAGCGAAGCCGAAGGATCTGCATTTCAGTCCCAGTTCCCACTCCCCGTCCCTGTCTTCCCCCGTCCAACCTGCAAGTTTTCGAATTCCTCGCGTTCTACACTCAGAACCTGTAGGAGGAAGACCGTGCGCTTTACGCATTTGCTCTCCGTCGCTCTTCTCGCCGCTCCCCTCGCCCTCGCCGCCCAAGGCACCGGATCTGAGCAGCCCGTAGCGCTCACCATCTACAACCAGGACTTCGCCGTCGCCCGTACCTCGATCGACCTCGATCTCCACTCCGGCCTCAACGAAATCACGACCACCAATGTCACTAGCCGCCTCGAGCCCGACTCCGTCGTCCTCCGCGATCCTGCCGGCAAGCGCGCCGTCCACGTCCTCGAACAAAACTACGACGCGGCTATCGTCAATCAGGACTGGCTCCTCCAGAAATACGAGGGCAAAACCATCGACTTCCAGTTCGCGACCCCGCAGGGCATTCAGACTATCCGGGGCACCATCATCCGCGCCCCATCCCAGTCCCCCTACGAGTACTCTCCGCAGGGTCAGATTCTCAATGGCGGACCCGCCCAGCCCCTCATCGAAGTCAACGGCAAGATGCAGTTCCAGCTCCCCGGCACTCCTCTCTTCCCCGCCACAACCGACGGACTTCTCCTCAAGCCAACCCTCCGCTGGCAAATCGAATCGGAAAAGCCCGATCGCCTCTCCGCCGAGCTCGCCTACGTCACCGGCGGCCTCGACTGGAATGCAACCTACAACATCGTCGTTCCCGACTCTGCCGATGTCACCGGCAACGAGAAGGCGGACTTCGTCGGTTGGGTCACCATCCACAACAACTCCGGGACTGAGTTCACCCAGGCGCGCATCAAACTTATGGCCGGCGACGTCGCCAAGATCCAGCCCGGCTCGGGAGGACGCGCTATGCAGATGATGGTCATGAACGGAGCCATGGCCAAAGCTGAGCCAGCCGTCACCCAAAAGCCCTTCGACGACTTCCACCTCTACGACCTCAACCGCACCGTCGCCCTCCGCGACGGCGAGACCAAGCAGGTGCAGTTCATCGATGCCGCCGGCGTCACCGTCCATCGAAACTACATCTACGACGGCGCTGCCCAGATGCCGCTCTACTACGACAACGGCATCAACGAGAACCGCACCTACGGTCTCGACCCGAGTAACACCAAGGTCCAGATCCTCCAGGAGATCAAGAACAGCGAGTCCAATCACCTCGGCATGCCTCTGCCCGCCGGTCGCATCCGCCTCTACCGCCGCGACAGCGACGGCCAGATGGAATTTGTCGGCGAAGACTCCATCGAGCACACTCCCGCCGAAGAAGCCATCAAGCTAGCCACCGGCAGCGCCTTCGACGTCAAAGGTTCACGCCGCCAAACCGACTTCCATGTCAATGTGACCGGCCACCTGCTCAACGAGACCTTCGAGATCAAAGTCACCAATCAAAAGCAGCAGCCCGTCAACATCACCGTCGTCGAGCACCTCTACCGCGGCGCCAACTGGGAGATCACCGACAAATCCTCCGCCTACACCAAGACCGACAGCAACACCATCGAATTCCCACTCCAGGTCCCCTCGAAGGGCGAAGCCACCCTCACCTACTCCGTCCGCTACACTTGGTAGGCCCACGGTCTCTGACCGCTCGACCGAGCACGAAAATGGGTGCCCCAGGTCTCGCGTTTGAGACCTGGGAAAGCACGAGCCTCAACCCACAAAGACTACGCGGCCTGAGATCTGATGATCCCCCGATATCGACTTGCCCTCTTCGGGCTCCTCATCGTTGCAGCCGCTCCCGTCTCTGTCTCGGCGGACCCATCCCCCACCGCTGCCTCTGCATTCGACTCCTATATAGACACCGTCGAGTCGCGCCTCGCCATGCAACATCGTGCGCAAAACACCTTCCTTGCTCCGCTCGCTTCCGCCCCGCAAACCGATGCGCGCCTCCGCCGCGGCGAACTCATCATTGACAAGCTCACGCCTTCCACTCCGCCCGCCACTCCAGGAGCCATGCTGCACCACTGGCGCGGAACCGCCTTCGTCCCCGGAGCTACCGCCGCAGATTTTCTCCGCGTAATTCGCAACTTCAGCGCCTACTCCCAATACTTCGCCCCACAGGTACTCCAGGCGAAAGTGCTCGCGCAACAGGACGATCGTCTGCAGGCATCGATGCGCGTCCGTCAGCACCACATCGTCACTGTGGTCTTCGATATCGCCTCCGACATTGCCTATGCACGCCTCGATCCTCAACACCAGTTCAGCATCGCCCACAGCACAAAGGTCTCCGAGATCGATGCATCGGGTACCGCCCAGGAACACGCGCTCGGTCCCAGTGAAAACCACGGCTATCTGTGGCGCTTGAATACCTACTGGTCCTACGAGGAACGCGATGAAGGCCTCTACATGCAAATCGAATCGGTCTCCCTCACGCGTTCCATTCCAGCCGGTCTCGGATGGTTAATCGGACCCTTCATCGAAACCGTCCCTCGCGACTCCCTCGAGTTCACCCTGCGCTCCACCTGCAACGCCGTCCGCAAGTAGGCCAGCCACCCGTCCGTCCCTATTTCCTAGTCCTTAGCCCTTGGTCCCGAGTCCCTCAGTCCCAGTTCCCAGTTCCCAGTTCCCAGTTCCCTGAACGTTTACAATTGCCTCTGGCCCTATGTCCTGGTTCAAGCGTGAGAACGGCGAGTTCGAAGGCCCTGACGACAACTCCGACGAGGAGAAGCGGGTCCGCACCGAAGGTCTCTGGACCAAGTGCCCCAGCTGCCGCCAGGCCATCTTCAATCCAGATCTCCAGGCCAACCTCAACGTCTGCCCCAAGTGCCAGCACCACTTCAAAATCGGCGCGCGCCAGCGTATCGAGCTCCTGCTTGAACCTGGCTATCAACTCGTCGACGGCGGCCTCCGTTCCACCGATCCACTCAACTTCGTCGACCTCAAGCCCTACAAGTCGCGCCTCAAAAAAGCCCAGGAAGATACCGGCCTCGACGACGCCATCCTCAACGCCATAGGGGAGCTCGGTCCGCACGGCGTCGTGATCAGCGCCATGGAGTACTCCTTCATTGGCGGCTCGATGGGTGCTGTCGTCGGCGAAACCATCGCCCGCGCTGTCGATCGCGCCCGCATCACCCGCCGCCCGCTGATCGTCGTCGCAGCATCCGGCGGAGCGCGCATGATGGAAGGCATCGTCTCCCTCATGCAGATGGCCAAAATCTCCACCGCCCTTGCGCAGCTCGACGACGCTCGCGGCCCCTATATCTGCGTCCTCACCGACCCCACCACCGGCGGCGTCACTGCAAGCTTCGCCATGCTCGGCGACCTCAACATCGCCGAACCCGGCGCTCTCATCGGCTTCGCCGGCCCCCGCGTCATCGAGCAGACCATCCGCCAGAAACTCCCCGAGGGCTTCCAGCGCTCCGAGTTCCTCCTCGAAAAAGGCTTCCTCGACGCCGTCGTCCACCGCCGCGACCTCAAGTCCTACCTCATCCGCGCTCTCGACTTCATGAAGCTCTGCGCGATCGCCAGCTAGCTCCATGCTTCTTTTTCCAGCAGCCACAATTCTGGGTGCCGCATCCAAACTCTGCTGTGTGGGAAAGCACGAACCGCTGCCAGCCATTTGGATCCAGCGGCGTCCTGTCCTCCTCGTCTCCGATCTGCCTACCGTGTCATCCTGAGCGGAGCGCTTTCCGGGGACCCGACGAACTGTGTTCGTTGGGTCGAGCGGAGCCGAAGGACCTGCAGTTGTCTCTTTGCCAATCAGCGGGCCGACCTCACTCTGGCGCTGACTTGATGACTGGGCGCCCTAAGTCCCGCCGGTAAATATCGCTCTATCCAACTCTGGTAAGGAAGGACCTCCATTGAACTGGCGAGAACCAAACAGCTTGCCCCATAGGACGGATTGATCTCCAATAGTTTCCGTTCCTCGTGGCGGGCTCTCTCCAGGAGATTTGCGCCTTGGACCTTCCCGGCGGCGTTTGTTTGCAGTTGGTACAGAGTCTCGATGTCCGAAAAGGTGATCTCGGAAGCGTCACGCACGAGCGCGTCGAGAACAATGTTTCCTGCCCTAATCCCATCGACAGCCAACTCAGCCACGCCTCGAGCGACGATTACAAAACGTTCTCGCGCCTCCGTCGAGAGAAATAAAATGAACTATCTCGCCCTGTATCCACAGCCCTTCGGGCCATCCATCGTGAAACTCACCGTATTTTTTCATCTTCTTCCATCTTCCGTCCAATCCATTGAATCACTCCCGACATTAGAGGGATGAATCCTGATTAAGCTGTTTCGCCGCCGCGCAAAAAGCCCCGGCCTTCGCCGGGGCTTTCCTCTCCACACCGTCCTCAGAACTCCAGCCGTAACGCCCCTTGCAGAACGCGCGCCGCAGTCCCATTCGAGAGCACGGTGCTGGTGATGCGCCCGAAATTCCCCGAGTTCACATTCAGGTCGTTCGGGGCAGGTGGGTTCTGGTTCGGCAAGTTGAAGCTCGGATGATTGAACGCATTGAACGCATCCGCCCGGAACACCAGCTTCCATCCCTCCCAGATCGGAAACGTCTTGCCCGCGCCAAGGTCAAAGTTGGCAAAGTGCGGTCCTCGCAGTTCGTTGCGCTGGCCCAGCAGTAGATTCACCGGCCCCTCAAACGCCCCAGTCGCCGCAGCAGCATCCTTAAAGACGTTCACCGATCCTGTCAGCGGATCCTTGTGCGGATGAGCCGTCACCAGCGCAGGCGATCCGGTTAGAATCGCCGGCGCCAGCGTCGCAAATCCCGCTCCATAGGCCGTCGTATCGGCATAGTACGGATCGCCCGTCTGCCACGTCGGCAGTCCGCTGATCTGCCATCCACCCACGGCTTCGTCTGCCCACCGCGGCATCGTCCCGCCAAACTTCTTGCCGCGTCCCACCGGGAGATCGTAAATGAAGTTGCCATTGAACACCTGCGTCAGATCGAAGTCCGAGTTGCCCCGGCACTCGCGCGGACGCGTCGCGTCGCAGATAAACTCGCCTTCGAAGTTCGACTGCCCGTTCGCTACCAGCGAGAAATTGTCGAGCGAGTGCGACCAAGTGTAGTTGAAATCGAACTGCAATCCGTGCCCCGCATTCTTGTGCAGCGTCGCCAGCAATCCGTGATACGACGAGAACCCCTTGTTCGTGTAATAGTCGTTGCTCGAGAACTGCGACGCCATCAGCACATTCGGGTTCAGCAGCGAAAACGCGCCGGAGGTGATCCCACCGCCGAGCGCCTGGGAGAGATCGCCGAAATCGCCGTTGAAGAACAGATTGCCTTCGAAGTACGCCACCAGATCCGTGTTGTTCGCAAATCCGTTCGCGGCCCCAAACCCGGGGATGATCTGATTCTCGAACCACGGCTCCGCCGGAATCGTCGTCGGATCGGCGCCGGCCCGAATCTGCTTCACCACACTCGCGAACGCCTGCGAGAAACGCTCGCCCGACGCCGCATCCGGGAAATCCAGCACCTGGCTTGCATCCGCCTGCGCCAGCAGCCGCCTGCCCAGCCGTCCCGCATACGACACCTTCAGCAGCAGACCTGCCCCCAGCTCGCGCTGCACGCCGAGATTCATTGCAATCGAATACGGGGTCGTCAGATTCGGATCGATCGTCGTGCTGAACGTTTGAATCCCAAGCCCATACGGCGCCCCCGTCGAATCCACATACGGAATCAACGACGACGAAAACGCCGGTGCCGCCGGCGGCGTCGGAATCTGATTGATCCCCGTGAACCGCGGATCGGTCGCGAGCGAACCCGCGGGATCAGATCCGTTTCCATACAGAGTGTTCGCGCTCGCCTGGAACAAATACGAGCTGTGATCCTGGTAATTCTGCACCGCGCTTATGATGGTGTGATCGTCGATGATTCCGATCGAGCCATTGACCACCATCTTCCGGTCCGACGCAGGATTCCACGCAAACGCGAGCCGCGGCTGAAAGTCTGTAAAGCTCGGCTTGTAATAGCCGCCCACCGCATTGTGATTCGCCTTTCCGCCCGGCACATATTCGAGAAATGGTAGGATGCTGTTCCCCGAGGCGCCCGCTTCATTCTGCGCCACACGATCCTGGAAGAAGTACTCGTCGAACCCCAGAGGTTTGCCCGTGTTCGCATTCACCTGCACCGACTCGATCCCGTGAACTTCATAGGGCACCGTGTAAAGCTGATACCGCAGCCCGTAGCTCAATGTCAGCGACGGCGTCACCTTCCACGTATCCCCGAAGTACAGTTCAGTCTCGTAGTTCCGATACTTGCGCGACGTGCCTGCTCCTTCCGTCTGCACCGTCCCGTCGGCGTTGTAGTTGTACGTCGCATCCAGCATCGCAAACCGGCCAAGATCGAACGCCAGCGCCCCATCCCAAAGGTTGGTCGGGTTGCTGCTCGAGCTCTGCAGAATGTCCGCCGGCCGCAGCGTCGGATCAAGCTGCGATAACGCCCCGCCCAATCCTAGCGTTGGCAGATAGTCGTTCAGAAACAGATTGTTGTACGGAGTGAGGTACTTGAATGTACCGCCAAAGGCCAGGGTGTGACTGTGCTTCGCCCAACTGAAATCGTCTCGGAACTGCGGCACTGGATTGACGCGACCCTGCGCGTTGTAATTGCCCAGATAAGGAGCCGTCAGTGGACCAAACGCCCAGTCGATCGCTCCCGTCGGATTGTAAGGTGCAGGAAAATTCAGCCGCGAGATCGTCTCGCCATACGACGCTTGGTTCGTCTTATTGGTCCCGATCACCCACGAATGCCCCGCCACCCACGCCCAACTCGCGTTGTCGATCGACCGCGACGTTGGATCGCCCGGAAACTGGATCGGCGCGGGGTAGTTGATATTGTCGCCCTGCCTCTGGCTCACTAGGCTCCCGCGCGCGAAGAGCTTCTGCGTCTCCGTCAGGTTCACGTCGATTCTCGCGACGTAGTCGTTCTCCTTCAAAATCACCGGCGCATTGAATCGGAGACCTTCCATGTTGATACCATCGCCGCCCGATGGATCGTTCCCCGCCGGATAGCGGCCTCCGATAAATTGCGCCAGCGACGCGTCTTGTCCAATACCGAGCGGATCGAAGTTCGCCTGCACATTCGCCGCACTCACCGTGCTGATGCAGCCCGGCGCCGTCAGCATCGTGCTGTTAGGCGCACAGGTGTTGCCGCCGCTGTTGTTGATGTACGAGATGTTGCCGCCAAGATACGAAGCCGTCGGCACCGTCTGCAACACCGTCGAGCCCTGGTTGTCGCGTCGGCCGTTGTACTCAAAGAAGAAAAATGCATTCTCCTTCTTAATCGGCCCGCCGATGTTGCCGCCAAACTGGTTCCGGATCAGCGGAGCGCGCGCCACGCCCGCATTGTTGTTGAACCACTCGTTCGCTTCCAGATCCGTGTCGCGGTGGTACTCGAACAGCGCTCCGTGAAGGCGATTCGTCCCGCTTTTCGTCACCAGCTGGAATTGTCCCCCGCCCCCTGAATCAAAACTGGCCGTCTGCCCCGCGGTCACCCCGCGAAGCTCCTGCACCGAATCCACCGGAGCATTCGCCGCCACCACGCCGAATTGTCCCGTGCCGCGATCGTCCACATCCAGCCCGTCCAGCGTCACGTGCGTTTGATCCGTCCGCGCACCCGTCACTGAATACTCGCCGCTGGTGTCCTCCGTCACGCCGGGCTGCATGATGAACAGCGCTGCCGGCGTGTCGCGAATCTGAATTGGCAGATCGTTCATCATCTGCACTTCGAAGTTGTTCCCTATCGTCGCATCTGTCGTATCGACCGTCTCATTCTGCGTCGCCGCCGACACCTCCACGCTCTGCGATGTCCCGCCCACGGCGAGCCGCGCATTCTGCGTCCGTGTAGCGCTCACATTCAGATAAAGATCGGTAATCGTAAGCGCCTTGAAACCCGCGCCCTCAAACGTGATCTTGTACCCGGGGCCAGCCGGCACATTCTCGATCGTATAGCCGCCCAGCGAAGTCGTGACCGCACGGTAGGTGGCTCCGGTCGCAGGGTTCGTCAACGTGACCTGTACGCCGGGAATCACTGCTCCCGTCGGGTCAGTGACCGTTCCAGTGATGTTCGAGGAGTCTTGGGCTCTCAACTGCATCGCAAAAACAACAATCGAGGCCAGAACAAATGCCTTCGCAATTCCAGATCGCATAGTGGGTTCGACCCCCTCTGAAGATGAAAACTTGAGAGGCAATTTCAGGGCCGATCGTCGAAACTGCTGTCTATCCCTGGTGCCCTGCCGCTCGTCCCAGAACGCTACTGTTTTTGGAATTGGAGGATTAGAAAATCTATAGAATCTGTGATTTAGTGCAATCTTCGAGCTTCGTTCTTGTGACAAGCGACGCTGCTCCAGCGAACCTGTGTTCGTGGGTCGAGCGGAGCCGAAGGATCTGCTATCCAGGCAATTCCGACCGACAATAAGGCACCCTACGACTCACCCAATCCCCGCTATGAACTGAGAACTGCGCACCCGTAACTGTTCTCGCCTACACTGGTCCCTTCGAGCCGCAGTCAAAGGACAAGCTATGCCCAAACTGATTCACTTTGCTTTTCTCGTCGCCGCGATCTCCGCAGCCTCCGCGCAAACTTCACCGCCCACCCTCTCTCCCGTCGCGCCCATTGCCTTCGACGCCGCCGGTCCCGTCCTTCGCACTCCCACCGACCCCTTGAAGCCCTTCACCGTCGCCGGAGAACATGGCGTCCTCGTCGGCCAGCAGAACGGTGTCTTCGAGTCCTGGATTCTCCCCGTCAAACTCATCTCGCACTTAACCATCGAAGCCGACGTCGAAGGCTACGGCGTCCCCATCGACGTCAACCAGCAATCCGCCGCCATCGAAGTCCGCCCCGACCGCACCACCATCACCTACTCGCACCCCGCCTTCACCGTCCGCCAGATCATGTTCTCGCCGGGTGCCCCATCCTTTCCGCTCGTGGAAGCGAACGAAAGGGTGGGAGGCCAGTCCAATCTTGCCGCAGGCCCCGCCCGAACCGGCCCCATCGTCCTCTTTGAATTCGACTGCCTCCATCCCACCCTCTTCACCTTCCGCTTCACACCCGAACTCAAGTGGATGTGGCCCGAACGCAACGAAGGCAGCCCCGGCCCCGAATGGGTCTCACCCGATCCCCACAATCCGGTCGCACCCAACGGTTATTACGTGTTGCACACCGACTACCCCAACCTCGCCGCCGCTCTCACTATCCCAGACACCGAGCCCGGCATCCTCGCTCCCTATCAGGAGCGCCCGCAGATCCATCCCCTCGAACTGAAACTCCACTTCGATCCCGCGCGCGACAAAGCCCGCCTTTATCCGCTTCTGATGGCTGCCGGCATCACGCCAGCCACCGCGACCAACGCCGCGCTCGCCGTCACGCTCGCACAGCTCAACGCCCAAATCCCGACACTCTACGCAGCCCACGCCGAATCCTGGGAGTACCTGCTCGCCCACGCCACCTCCATCTCCACGCCCGATCAAACCCTCAACGAAGCCTTCCAGTGGGCCGTCCTCTCCATCGAGCAGCTCAAGACCAAGACCATCCCCGGCCAAAGCTCCCCTCCCGTGCATGACGCTGCCGCTCCAGCCACGGACTCCGTCCAAAGGGGAAAAAGGGTCGGAGACCCCCCGGCTGAAACCGCCCTCGTCGCCGGCTACTTCACGTCCGCCGACTCCGCGCGCCCCGGCTTCGGCTGGTTCTTCGGTCGCGACGCTCTCTACACCCTCTACGCCGTCAACGGCTACGGCGATTTCGCCCTCTCCAAATCAGAACTTGAATTCCTCATTCACCGCCAGCGCGCCGACGGCAAGATCATGCACGAGTACTCCCAAACCGCCGCGGCCATCGACTGGCAATCCTTCCCCTACATGTACGCGGCCGCCGACTCCACCCCACTCTTCCTGCTCGCAGCCGCCGACTACGTCCGCAGCTCCGGCGACACCGCCTTCCTCACCGAGCACCGCGACGCCATCGAGAAGGCCTGGGCCTTCGAAAGCGATCCCGCGCACGACACTGACCGCGACGGCATCTACGACAACTCGCAGGGCACCGGCTGGGTGGAAAGCTGGGCCGGCGGCATGCCTCATCAGGAGATTTACCTCGCCCTCCTCGATCAGCAGGCCTCCTCCGCCATGGCCTTCATCGAACAGCAGCTCAACGACACCGCCAAATCGTCCGAGGCAATGAAAAGAGCGGAGCTCATCGCGCGAACCATCAACTCCGAATACGCAGACCCCGCGAAGGGCTGCTATGCCTTCAGCCACAACGGTGACGGCACCAACGACCGCACCACCACGGTCTATCCCGCACTCGCCTGGTGGGACCCGGTGAATAACAAAGCCATCCTCAATCACCCCGACGATTGTCTCCGCCAATTCGCGTCAAGCGCATTGGATACGGGTTGGGGCCTACGCGATGTGTCGAACGAAGAACGAATCTATGACGGCCTCAGCTACCACCAGGGCTCCGTCTGGCCGCTCTTCACCGGCTGGGCCGCTCTCGCCGAATACCGCGGCAACCAGCCCCTCGCCGGCTATCAGTTATTGATGGAGAACGCCAACCTCACCCGCGCTCAGGACCTCGGCGCTGTCACCGAACTCCTCTCCGGTGATTTTTTTGTACCTTTTGGACGGAGTACGAGTCACCAGTTATGGTCCAGCGCCATGGTCATCACCCCCACCCTGCGCGGCCTCTTCGGGATCAGCATCGATGCCCAATCCAAAACCGTCACCGTCAATCCCCACCTGCCCGCTTCGTGGGACCACACCGAAGTCCGCGACCTCCGGATCGGCTCCGACACTGCCAACTTAACCTTCACTCAAACGCATGACGCGCTCACCGTCTCTCTCCAATCCTCTGGCGGAGTGGCACTGCGCTGTGAGCCATCGCTGGTTCATCACTTCTCGAACGGCAATCTCGTCATCGCACGCGCGCCCGTCGAAATCGGCCCCTTCTTCGAACCGCCACTACCTGGCAGCCGCGCACAATCCTTCCGCGTACTCAGTCGGCAATCGACCGATCGCAAACTCACGCTGACCCTCGAAGGCCTCGCGGGATCGGACGCGCAGCTTCCACTTGTTCTGAATGCGATGAACCTCAACCTGCATGTTGATGGCGCTACTCTGCCAACTGCATCTGACGCAGTCCCACACGCACCGGGCTCCCCCGCGCTTAGCGTTCACTTTCCAGAGGGCGCCGGTTTCCAGACCCTAGCCGTCACCCTTACCTGGTAAGTCGCCGTCTCCACCGATTCCGATGCGACGCATCAATCCGCACTGACCTCGGTGCCCCATCCTTGGCACTCTTGCAAGGGTGGAACGCGAGAGCGGAAGACCTAATCCCGGTCTCACCACCCCATCTGCCGCTCCCGCTCCAGGATCAGCTCGCTGTAGTGATTCATTCGCTCCGGCCGCCGCTTCAGCGGAGCCGGCAGAATCGCCGCCAGCCGTGCCGCCTCTTCACGCCCCACGCTCCGCGCCCCGATTTCATAGTGCGCGCGGCACGCCGCCTCCGCGCCATACACCCCCGGCCCCCACTCCACCACATTCAGATAGAGCTCCAGAATGCGCCGCTTGCCCAGCACCAGTTCCGCTACCGGCACCAGCGTGAACTCCGCCCCCTTGCGCAAAATCGAGCGGCTCGTCTCGAAAAACAGGTTCTTCACCAGTTGCTGCGTCAGCGTCGATCCTCCACGGATGCGCCGGCCCCCTTCCAGATCTTCGTCCGCCGCAATCTGAATTTCGTGCCAGTCAAACCCGTGATGCTCATAAAACCGCGCGTCCTCCGCGGCAATCACCGCGTGCTGTAGATTCGGCGAAATCTCGCTAAGGGGAACAAATTCGTACCGCTTGCGATACGGCGTTCCGCGCATCCACGCCTGCATACGCCGCTCTATCTGCACCGCCGTCGTCGGTGGATCCATCCATCGCGCCTCCACGAGCGTCATCGTTGCGAGCAACCACAGTCCCGCGACACCGAAGCAGAGCCATCGAACCAATGCGCGCAGCGAGACCTTCCCCCGCAGTCTGTTGATTTGTTTCGCCACCCTCTCCGTCACACCTCAGAATAGTCTGGCTGTCTGCCTGCCTCTTTCCTCGCACCGTACAGCATTGATTACTTACACAACACAGCGCGAATTCTCTTGACTCAGTCCCCTCAATCTGGCGAAATCGCCTTCGTCTTCCTCGTCGCCTCTTCTTCCGCTCAAGCACACCATCGCCGTCTCGTCGAAAGGAATCTAATGTCCCCCCAATGGAATCCGAACGAACCTACATTCCATCTCGGTATCAATATGGCCGGTGCTGTCTCCGCCGGTGCCTACACCGCAGGAGTCCTCGACTTCCTCACTGAAGCCCTTGAGCAGTGGTATGCCGCTAAAGCCTCCGCTGCGTCGCCGGTCCCGCAGCACAATATCTCCATCGACATCTTCTCCGGCGCATCCGCCGGCGGCATGTGCGCCGCCATCTCCGCCGTCATGCTCCAGGGCCCCTTTCAGCACATCCACAACCCTGCTGACGCTACCGTGCAAAACACCACCAACCGCTTCTACGAGAGCTGGGTCAACAAAATCGACATCGAGCCCCTCCTCGGCAGTGCCGATCTTCAGGGTGGCGGCCCCGTCGTCTCCCTGCTCGACTCCACCATCATCGACACCATCGCCGAATACGCCCTCACCCCCGTTGCCGCCCCCAGAATTCCTCCCTATGTCTCCGCCTCACTGAACCTCATCCTCACCCTGACCAACGTCCGCGGCGTTCCCTTTTCCCTCAACGGCGTCGCCGCCGGCTCCGCCGAAGAAGACATCGATTACTACGCCGATCGCCTGCAGTTCGAAACCGTCCAGGGCACGAATCGCCCCGTCTTCTCCCCCGCCAAGCCCCTCCCTCTTGGATCGAATGCCGGCGACTGGCCGCTACTCAAAGAAGCCGCCAAAGCCACAGGCGCCTTTCCCCTCTTTCTCGCTCCGCGCACCATCGTCCGCAAAGCCGGCGACTACCTGAACTCCCCGTGGAACTCCGTTGCCGCCGCACCGGCTCCTCCCATCACGCCGCATTGGCCGCTGCATGCCGACGACGACTTCGCGACCCTCAACGTCGATGGCGGTGTCACCGACAACGATCCGTTCCAACTGGCCCACGACTTCCTCGCGGTGCAGAATCCCCTCGCCGCGCGCGATCCTCTCACTGGCGAGCTGCACAACCCGCCTGCAGCCGACAAAGCCAACTGCGCCGTCCTCACCTTCGCTCCCTTCCCAGCCCGCGATCTCTTCAACAAGGACTACGACTTCGCCGCCAACAGCTCCATCTTCGGCATGTTGCCCAACCTATTCACCGTGCTCATCTCCCAATCGCGCTTCCAGGGCGAAACCCTTGAAGCCGTCATGGGCAATGCATCCTTTAGCCGCTTTGTCCTTGCTCCTTCCGACTTTCGACACCCCAATGTCCCCGCCCTCCAGTGCGGCCTCCTCAGCGCCTTCGGCGGCTTCTTCGAACGTGGCTTCCGCGCTCACGACTACCAGCTCGGCCGCCGCAACTGCCAGAAGTTCCTCAAGGACTCCTTCCGTCTCGCTCTGACCAATCCCATCATCGACAAAGGCCTCGGCAAACTCAGCGCCGCCGATCGCGCCAAGGTACTCGAAGCCTTCGCTCCAAGCCAGAACACCCTTCCCATCGTTCCTCTCTGCGGATCGGCCGTACCAGAAGTGACGGCCCCGCCTCGCGCCACCATCACCGCCGCCCGTGTCAGCCACATCGTCAACTGGGTCGTCGACCGCCTCCAAGGCGTTGCGAAACCTCTTCTCGAAAGCGTCATCCAATCCGACTTCGACGCCTGGGCGGCCCGCTCCGCCGTCGACACCCTCATCTCCACCTGGGGCAAAGCAAAGATCAAAGACTACCTCCAGGAGCAACTCAAAGACGTCATCGCCGGCTGACCCAAAGGCATCTTCGGTGACATGAATCACCGATTCCTCGGGTACAAGCGCTCATCATTCACCCTGCACGCATGACACGCATCACCCAACTCGTGGCTCTCGTTCTGCCTCTGCTCCTCGCCTGTCCATCGGCGTTCGCAGACTCTCTCTGCGCCCAGGGGATGCGCTCCGATACCGGCTGCTGTGTTTCCAGCCACCAGCCCGCTTCCTGCCACGGCCCCATGAGGTCCTCTTCGCTTGCCTCCCAGTGCAGCGCGTGACTGCCGCATAGCAATCAGCCAGGTCGCGGCACAACTCTCGGCATCGCCTGAGTCAAGGGTCACCCTCGTCGCGATTGCGCAGCTTCCGCCCGTGGCTCCTCTCGCGCTGCCCGCCGAGTCTTTGTAATCCTCTTCCGCTGCCGGACCCGCCAAACACCTGCTCTGCCACGTCTTCCGAATCTAGATCTCCTCGCATTCAGCCATTGAAGCAGTCACCGGTCGCACGGACCGTGGCTCCATTTCTGCCTTTCAACCTGAACTGCCAAGGAGATTTCCATGAAACACACCATCGCCATTCTTTCTCTTGCCCTCGCCGTCACCGTCGCTACCTTTGCCCAGGCCGCACCAGCGCAGCATCTCGGCAAGCAACAACTCAACACCCTCATTGCCACCGCCAAAACGCCTGCCGACCATCTGCGCATCGCGGCTTACTTCGAGGCCAGTGCCCAGAGCGACCGCAACCAGGCCCAGGAGCACCAGGCCATGATCGCGGCCTTCAGGGCGAACACCAGTCTGTCCAACGACAAGAATCGCCCCAGCACCATCGGCCACTGCGAGTACTTCGTCAAAACCCTCAACGCCCGCGCCGCCAAGAGTGACGAACAGGCCAAGCTCCACCAACAGATGGCCCAGCAATCCGGGCAAATGTAAGACGATCCCTCGGCCAGCACCGCGAGAATCTCTAGTTCCCGTGCTCCAAACGCAAAACGGCCCGGCATTCCGCCGGGCCGCATCGTCTGTGAACTCCCCCGCCGACGAGCTGCTAACTGTCTGTCAAATCCGCATCGGCATCAGCACATACCGCGACTTGAACTCCGCATCCGGATCCTCGGGCCGCATCTGCCCCGCACTCTGCGAGTCCTTGAACTCTAGCCGTACCTCGCCCTCGTTCCCCAGCGCTTTCAAAAAGTCGATGATGTACGACGAGTTGAATCCCACCACGATTGGGTCGCTCGAATAAGGCGTATCGATCGTGTCCTCGCTCTCGCCGCTCTCCGTCGATTGCGAGCTGATCTTCAGCTCGTTGTTCTCCAACCGCAGCCGGATCGCTCCCGACCTCTCATCGGCAAACTGCGCCACCCGCTGAATCGCCGCTCCCAGCTCGCTCGACCGCACCACCGCAAACTTCGTGTTGTCCCGCGGCATCACCGCTTCGTAGTTCGGGAACTGCCCCGACAATCTCCGCGTGCTTAGCGTCCGGTGTCCGACCCGGAAAAATAGCGTGTGCTCGTCGTCCGCAAACTCCACCTTCTCCGCATCCGTGTTCGACAGCAGCTGCTGCAGCTCCGCCAGCGCCTTCCGCGGAATCAGCACCCGCTTCTCACCGCTGATTCCCTCGAGCGCCTCGCCCGGCTTCTCTACAAACGAGAGCCGGTGTCCATCCGTCGCCACCATCGCCAGCGACTCCGCCTTCAGCACCAGCAGTGCGCCGTTCAGCGTGTAGCGCGACTCCTCGTTCGATATCGCAAAAATCGTGCGCGCAATCAGCGTCTTCAACGCCGCCGCCGGAATACTCGTCGCTGTCACCACCGGAAACTCGGGCACCTGCGGATAGTTCGCCCGCGCCATCCCTACCATCTTCGTGTTGGAACGGCCCGACCGGATCTGCACCCAGTGGTTCTCCAGCATCTTGATCGCGATATCGCCATCCGGCAGCAGCTTGATGTAGTCGTACAGCTTTCGCGCCGGTATCGTGCACGACCCCGGTTTCTTCACCTTCACCGTCGCGCTCGTCCGGATCGCCTGATCGAGATCCGTCGCCGTGATATTCAGCTTGTCGCCCTCGGCCTCCACCAGAAAGTTCGAGAGAATGGGAATCGTCGTCTTCCGCTCCACCACACTCTGCGTCGCGGTCAGCTCCTTCAACAGCTCCTGGCGGCTTACGTTTATCTCCATCGCTGCCCCCTGCGCGGCCGGCTTTTCGACCGTCTCGACTTCAGTCTCCACCAACGGCATATCCCCACCTCGTCGATCTCAGGTCTTGGCCTTGCTTCAATCCCGTACGTCGGATGGCCCAGGTGTCTCGCTCTTAGCCAACTGGGAAATATCCAAATCCACCCTGGGTTCTGACCCTTTGATCCCCGGAAATCAGCCGATCCGCTTGTAGACAGGCTATCCTACGCACACCAAGCCCCACAAAACGGCAGCCGTTTCTCGCCTCTGATTGTATTCACCCTTTCGTCGCCTGTATCCGTGGAAATCCCGTCCCATCTCTGAATTCCTCGCCTCGATCCACGCAGGACCGCCTCCGGCGATGCTGCGTTCCGTATGAAAACAGGTGCCCTGGGAGCCAGGTCCCCGCTGTTTCACTGTTTCACCGTTTCACTGTCTCTCTGTTTCACTATCGTCCTCTCCACCGTCACCACCGTGATGTCGTCCTCCTGTCCATACTGCCGCGCTGCCGCCGCAATCGCCTCCGCTCTCTCGCCTGCAATCGCCCGCGTCCTCTCAAACCCGAACAGCGTTCCCGCCGCATCGCGCGCCTCCACCACCCCATCGGAAAGTAGCATCAGCCTGTCCCCTTCACCCAGCTGCAACGCTTGATCCGCGTACGCACATCCCGCCATGATCCCCAGCGGCAAGTCCGCCTCCAGGGGGATCTCTTCGCCATTCCGATACGGCGCCAAATGCCCTGCATTGGCTACCGTGACCGCACCAGCCTCACCCAGGCGAACACAGACACATGTAATGAACCCGCCCTCGCTCGACTCCACCATCTGCTGGTTCAGTCGCGTCAACATCGCCGCAGGCCCAATCTGCTCGCTCGCCAGCGTCCGCAGCGCCCCTAGCGCGAGCGTACTCGTCATCGCCGCCTTCAATCCTTTCCCGCTCACATCGCCCAGCACCACCAGCCGCGCGCCATTGGGCTGCTCCAGTACCTGGTAGAAGTCCCCGCCCACCTCCTGCGCCGGAAAATACGCCGCTTCCAGCCTGTATCCGGGAACCTCCGGCAAGTGCGCCGGCACCAGTCTCTGCTGAATCTCCCGCGCCGCCTCCAGCTCCGCCGCCCCGCGCATTTGTTCCTGGCTCACACGCGTAAACCGGAAGAACATCACCACACCGATCGCCAGCAGAAACAAAAGATCGCCCAGATCAGTCAACTGCACTTGAACGGGTCCCAGCGCAATTGGATCGGCGAGAAAATCCAGACGCACCCATCCCAGGTAGATCGATGCCGTCCCAAGATCGAAGAGCGCGTTTGTCGCCGCTGGCAGCAAGCTTGGCAAAATCAGCCAACTGGCCTCCCGGTTTCCCTTGCGGTACCACACCAGCAGCAGCACCGGAAGCAACAGCGCTGCCGGAAGAATCATGATCGCTTCATAAGCAATGTAGATTCCGCTCGCCAGCACTCCCGATCCACTCAACAGGCTTGCTGCCAATGAGAGCAGCAGCAGCCCTTCATACCCGCGCCACACCCGGCTCACGCGCGGTCCCGCGAAGCTGAAGGTGAACTCGATCTGTGTGATCGTGTACAGGTAGATCAGTGGATCGCCGATATCGTTGTTCCACACAATCGGCGCAAGGCCGGTCGACGCGCAAAAAAGTAGCCCACTCGAGAGCCCAAGCAAGAAGAGATAGAGGCCCAGCCACAAATACTCCGCATGAGCGCGCTGGCTTCGCCACAGCGCAAACCCGCCAATCCCCGCCAGGATCAGCACAAGGTTGATTGCAATCGACGGTACTGCCGCATACAGCCTCTGGCTCTCCATCGCCGCACGCTCATTGTCAATCGCATCGGCAGTCCCTACTGCCACGGTCAGGAATAATGGCAAATGTCCCGGCGTGTAGGAGTCCAGAGTATGTGTGCGCAGCGCCAGCGTGAAGTCATCCTCATCGTCCCGGAGCGAAATCACCTTCTCCACCGGGCGCCGCAGCGCATACCACGGCTTCAGCTGCGCATCGTCCACGGCCCGTCCGTTCACAAAGGCTTGGTAGACTCCATCACCGCCGGCCACCAGTAAGTGTTCGTGCTTATGTCCATACTGCAAGTTCACATGCAGCCGATACCACCGCCATCCGGGTCGCGCCTCACCCAGCTCATCCAACTCCACCGTCGGCCACGCTTGATCGTCGAATCCCGCCTGCGCCCATGCAAGATCGTCTCCTTCGTGCCATCGCCACTCGCTCGCGCTCAGGTCCACGGTCCCCGAACTCCACTGCGTCGCATCCACCACCTGTGCCCGCACCAGCGGACCGAGCACCCACACCACCGCCACGAGGCACGCAACACGCAGCATTCTGCACACCCACACACGTGCCTCTCGAATCAGGCTTGGCTTCAGGTACAAAAGGGCAGTCATTCGGCTGCAGCGATTCTACCGGTCAGTAGCGCAGCATTCATCTGCGCAAGCCTGGGTGTCCCAGGTCCCCAGGGGTCCCCGCAGACAGCTCTTCGTCTGTGGGGTGGAGAGCCCCTCTGAGCGCAGTCGAAGGGTCTCGCATTTGGGACCTGGGAAAGCAACAAACCTTCCTTCTTCGATTCGGATTCCTCACCTGCGTCCAACCTCCGCGACGAATACTCACTAAAGGAAAGAAGAAGTACCTAAAAGACAGTAGTCACCGTAGTTCCCTCAGAAAATGTGGATTCTCTGGCTAGCCTCTTCGGCCTCAGAAGCTTAAAAAGCGAGAAGCTTTCTAAATCTCTCCTGTGCCTTTCCGGACAAATGGAAATCTCCCCTCCATCTCATCCCACCCACCCTTTCTTTCCCACCTCTTCCACACCGCCCCACAGACCGGCTGTGCAAACAGCGTGCTCTTTGTGGAGAGTCCGCCTATCCACCCACCTTTCTTCTGCTTACCGCGCATCCCTTCTCCACAAAGGCGCCCGTTCCACACTTCGCACACAACCCTTCTTGACTTGAGGAAAATCAGGCACGCTACACCAAAAATAGAGGGAGACAATCATCGCCTCCCTCTGTTTATCGCGCCTCTGATTTCTTGTTTCCAAATCTTTGTCTCTCTCACTTATCGAAGTGAAACCACCGCCGCAGCAGAAAATACTCATTCACCGGCGCATCGTCGGTCGTCAGCGGCGCTCGCGGAGCCATCGCAATCAGCTGCCCGACATTGAGCTCCCTGGCCAGCGTCACATCGAATTGCTGCTGCACGTTCTTCGCCGGCCCCACTCCACATAGTCCGCTTGTGCCGCCGCCGACATCCGAGCCGCGAGCACCGCGCTCGAGGTCACAGGCAGCGGGTCCATACTTGCCAGGAAATTGATCCCCGTGCCTCCCTGGTTGTACGACCGAAACGCACGCACATACCGAAAGGCATGCGTCAGTGTCTCCGCCGCCGTACCCTTCATCGTCGGATCGCTTCGGTCGTCGATAAACCACTCCTCCAGAATCCCGCCGCTGCGCAAATGCCGCTTGATCACTTCATAAAACTCGCTCGAGTAGAGCAGACTCGTCCCCGGTGCCTGCGGCGGCGGCGGCGGATCGATCACGATCGCATCGTACTGCTGCGACGAACCATCCAGAAACCGTCGTCCATCGTCCACCACAATCCGCGCCAGCGGCGAGCTCGTTAACTCCGCTGCATGTTCGTTGAAATACGGGTACAGCTTCGGCACGCTCGGAATCAGATCCACCGCTGTCGTCGGAATCCCCACGACAGCATCGACCGAAATCCCGTCCCCATCCCAGAACAGATAATGAGCCCGTTCTGCGGAGGCCTCTGCATTATCGCCAGCGGCAAATGCACCATGTACTTGTTGTCCGGAGTCAACCACGTCATGTTGAATCCGTTCACCAGCAGCTGCCGTCCGAATCCCGTCCCCGTCGCAATCTCCGTCGCTGCATAATCTCTGCGCACTTGGCGCACCTTATACTTCGTCTCGAAGTCGTGGCTCCCGCTGAACAGCACAATGGCGAGAAGCTTGCGCTGCACTCATCGTTGGGCTCAGCAAAAGCATCCAGGACAAATATCCGGCGAGGCGCATCTCAACTAACGTAGGAGGCGTCACCAGTTACACCCGTTCGGTCGTCCCAATGGGTGCCCTCTACGCGTTACTCATGATTTGCCACCAGTTACTTGTGTTGTAGCGCCCTCGAGTTGGAAAGTAGGGGAAGGCGCATCTGCGATCGCACAGCTCGCGTCGCAACCCATAGCGCACTTTAGTCCCGTCCCCACAAGTCCGGGACTATGTTCCACTTCTTTGTCGCTCTTGTACGCTCGTTGCCCGCGCGTTATCCCGTGCTCGCCAGTCGGGCTTCGGGTCAAGTTTTATGGCGAACGTTTACCGTCGATTGAGAGCCATGTCCCCTCGGGAGTATTGCGCCTACAACGAGACTCGTGCCAACCTCGTCGCCCCCCGTGTCTCTCTCATCGATACCCGCTCCGATCCTCTGAAAGCCGTCAAGGTTCTCATCGAAGGACTGGTGCCCAACGCAGACATAGGCCTCTGGCTCAACCCCCTCAAGAGCATCCCTGCCGTCCCCCGGCTCTCTGCCTACGACCTCGTCTATCTCGACCACGAGGGTTGCGTCGTCCACGGCATCGAGCTCGCTCCCGACGACGAGGTTCCACCCATGGATGGACTCGCCGCCAGCGCTCTCCTCCTGCCGCTACACAGCTTCACCGCCTCGGAGGCCCAGCCCGGCGACCGCGTCGTCATCCAACTCGCCGCTGAGACTCGCGCCCGAACTGCTCCTGTCCCGAAACTCTCCGAAGCCGAACTCACAGCTCCCGCAGCGCTCGTCAAGTTGCCGCCTCTTGCGTGGCCCAACCCCATCGAAGCAGGGCCGCCCGTCCCCCCGCCGAAGAAAAGATTTCCGCTCTTCTATGCGTTCATCCATCTCCGCATTCACATCCACATCTCCATCGCTGTCACGCCCAGCCCCTTGCCTGCAGGCCGCACGCTAAGAACCGAGCGCGTGCAAACGCACGCTCCAACAACCTCCCTTCTCTCCGTCACGCCCCAGACCTCCGCCAGCGAGGTACCCATTGCTGTTGTCCGTCCCCGCACAAAAGACGCTTCGTTTCTCGGCCGTCGCTGGCGCTCCTTGCGCGCAGCCTATCTCCACTGGGCCGACAGCTTCGTCTTCGATCGCCCGCAGGCGCAGCCCGACTATACCCTCCCACGCCTCGGCCGCAACCTCTTCCACTTCATCTTCCCCCGCTGACTCGCCCGCTCTTCTGTTCTCCTAATCCCTGATCCCTGTTCACTGCCTCCTCCCCTTCTATACTGTTCCTTCCATGTCTTACGCGGCGGCCATCGACCAGCTCAGCGCCATGGCGCCCGAGCTCCATACCCAGCCCGGCCAACAGCGCCGCAAGTTCTCACTCACCGAAATCGGCGCCCTCCTCTCTGCCCTCGGCGATCCCCACCATCGTTTTCCTTCCGTGCTCATCGCCGGCACCAACGGCAAAGGATCCACGGCTGCTACTTTGGCCTCAATCCTCCAGGCATCCGGCCTCCGCGTCGGGTTGTATACCTCGCCGCACCTCGTCCGTCCCAACGAGCGCATCCGCCTCAATAGTGCCGAAATCTCCGACGACGCCTTTGCCCGTCTCTACTTCCAGGTCGACGACGCAGGGAGGCAGCTCGTCCTCGATCGGCAACTCGACCAGCTTCCGTCTTTCTTTGAAACCCTCACCGCCATGGCCTTCCTCTACTTCGCCGAGGCCGCGATCGACCTCGCCGTCCTCGAAGTCGGCATGGGCGGGCGTCTCGACGCGACCAACATCGTCGACCCCATCCTCTCCATCGTGACCGACATCTCCCTCGACCACACCGAGTGGCTCGGCCCCACGATCGCCGCCATCGCCCGCGAAAAAGCCGGCATCCTTCGCGCCCGCGGTACCCTCATCACCCTGCCCCAGCACCCCGAAGCCAACCAGGTTCTCGGCGAAGTCGCCACCCAGCTCGGCACCCGCGCCGTCAGCGCCGTCCCCTACATGCCACAGACCCTGCCGCACCCAGCCTTAAGGGCGGCAATTCCATCCTCGGACCCAACTCGATCTAGCTCCTATCCGGTCGAAGTCCTCGGCTCGACCATCACCATCGACTCACCCCTCCACGGCGATCATCAGCACCGCAACATCGCCCTTGCCCTCGCCGCCGGCGTCGAACTCGCCGCCCACCACAGCCTGCCCATCACGCCCGTCTCCATCGAGCAGGGAATTCGCGCCACCCAGTGGCCCGGCCGCCTCGAAGTCATCACCCTTCCCGTTCACCACTCCAAAGAGTTGGCCCCACCGCAGGTGGTTCTCGACGTCGCTCATAACCCCGCCGGCGCCTGGGCGCTCCGCGCCGCGCTTCGTTCCGAATTCGGTTTGGGTGCTCCAGGGGAAAAAGCAGGCACACTGCTCTTCAGTTGTCTGCGCGACAAACCCCTCGCCGAGATGGCCCAGATCCTCTTTCCCCTCTTCAGCGAGGTCATCTTCGCGCCCATCCACAGTCCCCGCGCAACGCCGATGGCCGACCTCCTCGCGGCTGCCGAATCCGTTGGCGTCCCCGCCCGCGCAGCCTCATCCGTTTCCGAGGCCCTCACTTGGGCCGAGGTCGCTGGGGCCTCAGACACGGAGGGAGTCGGGGGCTTTGGCCCCCGAAATTCAGCCCCTGAGGGGCGCGAAGCGCGGTTCGCCCGTGCGGCAAGCACCGAAGCACGTCCCGCTCGGCGCGTAGCCGTAGCCGGCTCCGTCTACCTCGTCGGCGAAGTCCGCCCCCTCCTTCTCGCCCGCGCAGCCGAACTCCGGGGATCCGAGATCGCCCGATGACACGTCCGCCCGAGCCCCTCGCGCGCCTGCACCGTTGGCGCACCAATATTCTTCAGGCCCCCGTCTTCGCTCTTTGGACCGGTGGATGCGGCTCCCTCTCGCTTCTCGTCTCCCTCGTCGAAAAATCGGGCCGACTCCAGCACCGCATCGCCCAGACCTGGGCTCGCGGCTGCCTCGCCATCTCCGGCGCGCACCTCACTGTCCGTGGTGCTGAGAATCTCTTGAAGCATCCCGTCGCCGTCTACGCCTCCAACCACACGTCCTATATGGACACGCCCGTCATCTTCGCCACGCTCCCCTTCCAGTTCCGCATCCTAGCCAAGAAGGAGCTCTGGACCATCCCCTTCATCGGCTGGCATCTCAACCGCTCCGGCCAGCTCCCCATCGACACCGTCAACACCCACGCCACGCTGTCCAGCCTCGGTGGCGCCGCCCGCGCCCTCCGCGCCGGCATGCCCCTCTTCGTCTTTCCTGAAGGAGGCCGCACCCCCACCGGCGATCTCCAACCGTTTCTCTCCGGAGCAGCTTTCCTCGCCATCCGCGCTCAGGTTCCGCTCGTCCCCATCGCGCTCAGCGGTGTCTACGATCTGCTCCCCATCCACACTCGACACTTCTATCCCTGCGCTGTCTCCCTAGCTGTCGGCGAGCCCATCCCCACCCAGGGCATGACCATCCGCCAGGCCGACGAACTCACCGCCCGCATCCGCACCGCCATCGATACCCTCCGCACCCAACCCTCCGGCCATGCAGTTGTGACGAAGGTGGGTGCCACGTCTTAGCACTTCGGTGTGCGGGGGTCAAGGAAACGAAGGATCCGCTTCTGCTCTGGCGGCCATCGTGATCCATTCTCCTAATCCCTATTCCCTGTCTCTTATGCGACAATCGCCCACACAGCTTCCTCCCGGCCCCATCGCTCAACTTCAGAGAGGTCCCACATGTCCACACAGGCCGCTGCTTCCGTCTTCTCGCTTTCGATTGCCCAAGCCGGCTCCAAGGCCACAGTGCAATGCCGCGGGCGCCTCGTCTCCGGCGTCTGCAATCAGCTTGTGCAGCCGGTCAAAGAACTGCTGCCCGCCAGCAAACTCGTCGTGCTCGATCTCAGCGAACTCACCCACATGGACTCGATGGGACTCGGCACCATCGTTCGCCTCTACGTCTCCGCCAAAGCCGCCGGAGTGACTCTGCAGCTCTGCCACCTCTCCCCGCACATCCGCCAGATCCTCGGCGTCACCCACCTCTTGAACGTGCTCACCGACATGTGCGAGCAGGGCGTCAATCTCCGCTTTTAGCCGCCCAGGCCGTATAAGCAGCGAACGTCCGCTCGATTCCCACGGGCAAGGACCACCCTCCCACCATCACGAGGCTTAGATCCCTGAGGACACGTCCTGACATTCCCAATCTCTCGATCTCCGTTCGCAGTGTCATCCCGAGATCCCGCACGCCTGGGGCCCTAATCGCACCCCATGTGCGATTGGGGTAAGCGGGGCGAGGGACCTGCTTCTTCTTTTCGGCAAAGAGAAGCCCCAACTCCACGAACAGGTCTTCGTTCGATAGGACCCCGCCCCCTGACACCCGCGCTCGAGCGGCTATACACTTGTTCCTACCCATGTCCGTCCGCATCGCCATACCAGAGCCCTCCATCGACACCGAGTACAACCAGCGCTCCCTCCCGCCTTACCTCGCTGCGCTCCACTCCGCCGGAGCCATTGCAGTCCTCATCCCGCTCCACGAACGCCCCGATCGCGTCGCCAAACTGCTCTCCACCACGCAAGGCGCTCTCCTTCCGGGCAGCCGCTTCGACGCTGACCCGCAGCGCTACGGCGAACCCCCCATCCCCGCCTGCAATCCCGCCGACCCCGCCCGCACCGCCGTCGACGAGCTGCTCTTGCAAGATGCGTTCAATCTGCACAAGCCTGTCTTCGGCATCTGTCAGGGCACGCAAAACCTCAACGTCTGGCGCAACGGTACCCTCATTCAGGATCTGCCCACCGTCCTGCACACGCCCGTCAATCACAGCCCCGAACGCGGTGTCATCGAAGCGCATCCCGTCACCATCACGCCCGGCACCCGCCTCTCTGCCATCGCAGCGTCTGTCTCAGATATTTCAGCCTCGACGCGCTCCTTCTTCAACGCCCTGCCCTCGCTCGCCCCAAGGGCGCACGCGACGAAACCAGTCCCGCTCACAACGCGTTCCTCCCTCGCCACAAATGTTCAGGGCGCGCAGCGAGTTTCGCTGGACGCGAAGTCCCCGGCCGCGCAGGCCCTCAGCCCGCAGTCTGTTAACTCCAGCCACCATCAGGCCATTCGCACTCCCGGAGACAACCTCCGTGTCGCCGCCGTCTCGCCCGAAGACCGCGTCATCGAAGCTGTTGAGCTCGCCTCGCCCGATCATTGGGTTGTCGCCGTGCAATGGCACCCTGAGCGCACCTACACCCAAAGTGCTCTCTCCCGCGCCCTCTTCGCCGCCTTCATCCGCGCCGCCGAAACCTGGCAGCCCCGCCGCATCGAAGAGTCCGTCTCCACAACCTAACGCGCGCCAGGTGCTGGGTGCCCTAGATCCCTCGCAATCGGGGGACCTGGGAAAGCAACGAACCCAATGCGCGTTCTCTCGAGGGGGAGCAGCGGCCTTCAGGCCGCTGAATGCAACCACCTGCAAATTCCGGCGTCTTAGCTTCGAACTCTTTCGGGATCGTGAAGAACGGAAGCGATCGTCGACTCGGGACCGGGCGGTCCTCTAGGGGGCTTCGTCTTCCGCCGCGCCCACCGCGCATTCTTCTCCCCTGCCACTTCTAGAATACCAACTCCGCAAATCACAAAACAGCCTGTATTTTCGCCCCGATTCCGCTACTGTCTCCAGGGATCAAAGGAGAACCCTGCATGTCCGAATTGGTCAATGGAATCGACGCCACTTTCGAAGAACGCATCGCCTCCAACGTTGGCCCTGCCCACGTCGACATCGCCTACCAGCAGCTCGGCCCTGCCGACGCGCCCCCGCTGCTCATGATCATGGGTGGCGCAGCACAAATGATTCACTGGCCCGACGCCTTCTGCCACATGCTTGTCGATCACGGTGTCCAAATCATCCGCTTCGACAATCGCGACGCCGGCCATTCCACCCACATGACCTCCGCTCCGCCGCCCAATCTCCCCGCCGCTCTCGCCGGCGATTACTCCTCCGCCTCCTACACCCTCTCCGATATGGCCGCCGACGCCGCCGGCCTCCTCGATGCCCTCGGCATCGAAAAAGCTCACGTCCTCGGTGCCTCCATG
>Ga0181535_10000903_pt1 | contig 41197 bp, 35 predicted proteins | sample PEATcosm2014_Bin_44_FD_119774 | JGI IMG/M metagenome (GOLD analysis project Ga0181535, IMG submission 119774) | Peatland microbial communities from MTU Mesocosm Facility, Houghton, MI, USA - PEATcosm2014_Bin17_30_metaG | ecosystem: Environmental > Terrestrial > Soil > Wetlands > Peat | place... | reverse complement strand
TGACCACAGCGAAAGACAACCTGATCGCCGGAAAGCCGCTTGTTCACCTGGGCAATGTCTCCACGCCAACGTTGACCCTCTACAAGGCCAAAGGGAACGCCAATGGCCTCGCCCCAGCGGTAGTCGTGTTCCCCGGCGGCGGCTACAACATTCTGGCAATCGATCTGGAAGGCACTGAAGTCTGCGACTGGCTTAATGCGGCTGGCGTGAACTGTGTGCTGCTCAAATACCGTGTTCCCATGACCGGGCCTTACCCCAAGTCCCCGGCGGCCCTGCAGGATGCACAGCGCGCGATGGGACTTGTGCGCATGCACGCCGCGGAGTGGGGCATCGACCCCAAGCGGGTAGGTGTGCTTGGCTTTTCAGCCGGTGGCCACCTTGTGGCAGCAATCAGCACCCACTTCGAGCAGCGCCTTTATGATCCGCTTGATGCCGCGGATAGGCTCAGCTGCCGTCCAGACTTTGCCGTGGTTGTTTATCCCGGCTATCTGGCCCTGGCAGACAAGAGTTTTGCGGCGAATCCGGATATCAACCCCACCGCCGATACCCCACCGACATTTATTGTCCAGGCCGAAGACGACCCCGTGCACGTGGAGAACGCAGTGGTCTACTTTCTAGCGCTGAAAAACGCCAAGGTCCCTGCAGAGTTGCACATTTACGCACAGGGTGGCCACGGATACGGGTTGCGTCGCACCGCACTGCCGGTGACAACCTGGCCCCAGAGCGTTGAAACCTGGCTGCACACGATTGGGGTGCTGCCCGCCGCATCGAAGTAGCGCTTGGATACAATCACCCCATGCTGTTCGCGATTCTCACCATTTCCGATCGCTGCTCTCGGGGTCTGCTTCAAGACACCGCGGGGCCGGCCGTGGCCGCATTCCTTGCCCAACATTGGCCAGAGGCTGAGCTCTGGACTGGGCTGCTGCCGGACGATGAGGACGCCATTGTGGCTACGCTGGATGAACTGAGCCTGAAGGGTACAGCCTTGATTCTGACCGTCGGCGGCACTGGGCTTGGCCCGCGCGACCGCACCCCGGAAGCGACCCGCAGGGTGATTGACCGGGAAGCTCCGGGACTTGCTGAAGCCATGCGATCTCAAGGAGCCATGCGCAACCCGTTTGCGTGGCTCTCCCGGGCAGTGGCCGGCTTGAAACGGAACACCCTGATTGTCAATCTGCCTGGCAGCCAGCGCGGAGCCGAAGAGAGCCTGACTTCTATCGCGGCCCTGCTTCACCATGGTCTGGAGGTCGTCGCCGGCGGACAAACCCATCCTTGAAGTCAGCCTGTACCAGGCTGGGGTTGCCTGATCGATCACTCTCGACACGCTGAGCAATCAACCAGGCGATTCCCTGCCTCCACTTGTCCTTAGCTTCGAATTGAAGGTACTTGGAAAACAATCGGAAAGGATACAATCGCTGTACCCTTGTCTGCCCTGCGCAAAAAACCGCAAACCCGGCTGCGCCCAGCAGCCATCAGCATCCGCGATGTCGCGAGCCGTTCCGGTGTCTCCATCGCCACGGTCTCTCGCACGGTCAACGGCATCGCAACCGTCGACCCGCAGTTGGCCCGCCAGGTCTGGCTAGCGATCGAAGAGTTAGGCTACATGCCCAACACCCAGGCCAGGGCGCTGGTATCCGGGCGCAGCCGCATGCTGGGCCTGATTGTCTCCGAGATCACCAATCCGTTTTTCCCAGAATTGGTTCAGGAGTTCGAAAATCTCGCAGTGGCGCAAGGATACGAGGTGCTGATCGGTTCCACGAACTACGAAACCGCCCGGACAGAGTCGCTGATCCGTCGCATGCTGCAGCGCAAAGTCGACGGGATAGCTGTCATGACGTTTGGCATTGAAGAGGACCTGGTAGAAAAGCTGGTGGACCATCAGTTTCCGCTGGTGTTTGTGGATGCCGGCCCGGACCTGCCCAACATCCGCATCCTGAAAGTGAATTATGGCGAAGGGATTCGTCAGGCCGTGCAGCATCTAGCCGCGCTTGGGCACCGCAGCATAGCTTTCATCAGCGGTCCTCTCCGCCTTCGCTCCGCGGTAGCGCGGCGCGACGCCTTCGTGAAGTCGATGGATGAACTCGGCCTCACCACACCCGCGCAACAGATCGTTGAGGGCGACCACACCATGGAGGGTGGCATTGCGGCTATGGGGTCTCTGATCTCGCTCAACGAATTGCCTACAGCCGTCCTCTGTTCCAACGACATGACCGCCATAGGCGCCCTCCACGCGCTCTACAAGACAACGCATGGCGTTCCGAAGGACATCTCCGTCGTTGGCTTCGACGACATTCACCTTGCGCAGTTCATGCTGCCCCCAATGACCACAGTCCAGATGTCGTGCAAAGACCTGGCGGCGGCAGCGGTTGAGGCTTTGCGTGCCGGGATCGAACGGGACCACCCCAAGATCGCGCAGAAGGAATGGCCCGTCGCAACCCGGCTGGTGGTGAGGCAGTCTACGGCGTTCCCGCGCGGAACTTTGCCGGCACTTGTCGAGCGGGGGACCGGGAAGCGTCGAGGCACCAATGCAAAGTAGTTCGTTTCGCAACTGTTTGGGTGGGTTACGATCCGACTAGACGTCACTTCTCCCGGCCGAATCGCCACGAGATGGTTCCACCCGCCCACGACACCATACGGATGCCGACGCTCTGTTCATTTGTCCCGCAAGCGAAGTCGTTCGCGGCACCGCTGGGCCCAGATCCCTGTGCGCAGGAAGGCAGGGTGCCCGTTTGCCAACCTGGAGCGAAGGCCTCCGTCGTCTGACCTGTATAGCCACGCGCCACCATTCCGTTTGCGCCGATTTCCAAACGATCATTCAGGAACGAATGGACGACGGCCAGTCTGGTCTCGCCGACTGGAATGGCTTCGTAAGCACCCGGATGCTGCACGTTGCCGATGTCCAACTGTTTGTGGCCCACATATTCATATTCGCCTCGAGCGTGAAGGCGAAAGGGTAAATGATCCAGCGTTGCAAGGGTGTCAAATATGGTCCGCGGGGCCTCTGGCGTGATTTGCGCAGGAATTGAAACGCCGTTGATTGTAGCTCCAATCAGACGCGCGTCGGCTTTGGAGAGAGTTCCCTGCACTGTGCCGAAATTGCCGAATTGATGACGCACGCTCGCTGTCAGAAACTTCAACGTGCCCGGCCCAAGCGGCTGTTGAGTGCCGTTGTCAGGATCGATCCTGCCCAGGTTCTGGGTGGTTGTGGTTCGGCCCATTGTCACCCGAAGATCGGTAGATCCAATCACTTTTTCAAGCACCAGTTGCTCTGAATGGGAGCGCTCGACCAGTGTGGACAACGCTGCTGCGGGGAGTGCGGCCCCCGTGTGAATCGCGACCGCAATGCGGGGATCTTCTGTGAAGAAAGCCTGCCCCATGCTGATTGAGGCTGAAGGCAGTAGATGGGCTGAACCAGCGCCCGGTGTCCATGCCAGACTGGCCTTGGGAGATAGAATGCCACTCCGCCAATTAAAGGAATTCGCAGAGTTCATCAAGTCAGCATTTTTCAACTCGATTGTGTCCGGACGCAGGCCTGCATAAAAACGCAGATGCCTTCCCAGGTCGCCATGCAGCGCCACATAAGGCGTAGCGTCGCGGATGGTGACGTTGCTCGATAGCACTTTCAGGAACGGTCCGTATATCTGCGATTCGCCTGAAAGATAGTGATCCAGATTGTCACGATGAATATCGTCCTCGTGATAGTCGAAGCCGGCCATGCCCTGTAACCGCTCGGTAAATGCATGGGTCTCGCGGAACTCTGCGCCATCCACAGTGCGGAACTCGCTTTGCCTGATGAGGCCTTCGCCGAAGTTCGAGAAGAGTGCGAGGTTGTAGGTGCGAAAGAATCCGGACAACGCCAATTCATCTTTCGGTGCGAGTTTCCAATGGTCGTCGATGGCATGGATCGATGTGTGGGTTTGGTCGAACTGGCGCGGGTCGACGGTGTCGCCCAATGGGAGACCGAAGCCAATCGGAACCAGGCCCGCTTCATGCGACATTCCCCAGTAACCAAGGCTGAGAACGGTGATTTCGTGCTTGCCTGGATCAAATACGCGGAATGCATTCCACTTGAACTGCTTTCTGTGCTCGAGACGCTTCATCAATCCGTTTCCATAATTGGCCTCGAGAGCCAGCCACTGCCTTTTTCCGGGATTCCCTGGCGCCAATCCGGCTACGAAATCGACGTCGTGCCCGTCGCCTGTGAGGATGAGGAAACGGCCCGGTTGCGGGCGCAAATCGTACGTTGCCGCAAGGTTCAGCGCATGATTCCCCTCAAGCACATTGAAAGCGCCGCCGTCGGTTTTTACGCTGCCCAGCCCGCCAGAGACAAAGATGTTGGGATCTGCATACCCATTCCCATGTGCGTTGGCGGAGAGGTTGTTCGTAACCAGGTAGCCGCCAACCGCAATGTACTGTGCCATTGGTTCGCCGTGATCTCCTGCTACTCCCGGCACAAAGTACTGCGGCGCCTTGATTCCGCCGGAAGCGGTCTCGATAGGAAGGCCGGGGATCGAAACTGGCGCGCCGGGACGCCCCGGGTTGGCGTCGAGCAGCTCCTCGCGGACGAATACCTTTTCAGATGGATCGGGAGTTGTGATTGAAACATCGCTCAGGTTCCCTGTCACGATTACTTCTTCAGTTTTGAAGGACAAATGCTCCAGGCGCAGGCGCAGACTTGTGATCGGGGCACCGATTTGGATCTCTCGAGTGACGGAGGCGAACCCAGTGGCCTCAACGAACACCATGTACTTGCCCCACGCGGGCAGTTCGACGGTGAAGGTGCCGTCGGTTGCCGTCGCGGAAGCGGACCCGGGGCCGGGGGCCGAATCGAACCGGACCCGCGTACCCGGGACAAGCCGTCCCAAGGAGTCTGTGACCGTGCCATCCATTCGAGCAAAGCGGTGCTGTGCCGCGAGAGGGGTCGCGCAGGCGAGTATAGTCAGCAGCAGAATGATGATTCCGAATGTTGTGCGACTCGCCGTCACAGTTCTCCCCGCGCGGAACACTCCAGGGAAAGTTCAGAGTAGCACAAAACTAAGGATCGTGCTACTGACTTGATTTGACGTTGCCGGGTCAAGGTCAAAGACGCCAGCCCATTTCCCCAAGATCATGGACACCATTGCCGGGAACGATGTCCAGTCAGCGAACGTAAACAGTGCGACCAGGAGGTTTAAATGCTTTTGAAAATCGCCCTACCCGCATGCGGTCTTCTTGTGTTCGCATGCCTTGCCGCTCTCCCCGGCTCACAATTGTCGACCGCCAGTTCAGAACCCTCTGCAAGGCCGCAATCGCCGAACGCACCCGCTTACACCAAAGAAGGCCGACTACTCTTCCCGGCACACTATCGCGAATGGGTTTTTCTAAGTTCCGGGGTCGACATGAACTATGACCCAAAGGCGCTCGCTGCGGACCACTCCACATTCGACAATGTCTTTGTGAACCCGGAGGCCTACGCGCAGTTCCTTCAAACCGGGACCTGGCCGGACAAAACGGTGCTGGTATTGGAATCGAGAATGGGTATGGATAAGGGTTCCATCAACCATCGCGGCCATTTTCAAGGCACGGAAGTGACGGGGCTTGCGGTTCACGTCAAGGATGCAAGCCACTTCGCCGGTAACTGGGCCTTCTTCGATTTTGACAATGAGGTGAGTGGCAGCTTGTTTCCGAAGGAAGCGGCCTGCTATTCCTGTCATGCCGAGCACGCCGCAGTTGACACCACGTTCGTACAGTTTTATCCAACGCTCCTGCCGATTGCAAAGCACAAAGGAACATTCAGCGCAAGCTATCTCAAGGAAGAATCAGAGGCAAAATAACTGAGACTGGCCGGGAGGCGGCCGCTAATTCAGGAACATGGTCCGGTAGAGTGTGTCGCGCTGCACTGGTTTGAAGCCGGCGTCGCGGATAATCCGACGCAGTTCCTCTTCCGTTGTGCAATTTGAAGTGCCGGCGGCTCGAACGACATTCTCTTCCAACATGACCGAACCAACATCGTTCCCGCCGAAGTGCAGGCCCATTTCCAGAACCTTCAGCCCTTGGGTAACCCAGCTCGCTTGCACGTTTTCGATGTTGTCCAGGTAGAGGCGGGAGATTGCCAGCACTTTCAGGTATTCAACTGAAGTAGCTTCTTCCCAGCCGCGCCCCCCGAGTGCGGTGTTGCCGGGCTGAAAACTCCACGGGATGAATGCGGTAAAGCCGCCCGTCTCTTCCTGGAGCCGGCGGATCACTTCGAAATGATTGATGCGCTGCTCGAAGGTTTCTCCCACGCCGAACATCATGGTGGCCGTGGTCCTCATCCCTAACTGGTGTGCAGTGCGATGCACGCTCAGCCAATCCTCGGTGCGGCACTTAAGACGCGCGATGCGCTTGCGAACGTCGTCGTCCAGAATCTCCGCACCGCCGCCGGGGATGGAGTCGAGTCCAGCGTCGCGCAGGCGCGCGATGGTGTCGCGCAGGCCCAGGTCAGAGTACCTGGCGATGGCCAGCACTTCTGAAGCAGTCAGGCAGTGCAGCCATATCTGCGGAAAGCGCTGCTTGATGCTGCTGAACAACCGCTCAAACCAATCGATCTTGAGATCGGGATGAATGCCGCCCTGCATCAGCACGCCAGTTCCACCCATCTCCACCGTCTCGGCGATCTTTTCATAGATTTTTTCGAATTCGAGGATGTAGCCTTCTTCAGACGTGGCGCCCTTCAATGGCCGGTAGAACGCGCAGAACGTGCAGTATTCAGTGCAAAAGTTCGTGTAGTTGATGTTGCGGTCGATGATGTAGGTGACCACGCCTTCAGGATGGATCTGGCGGCGCACGGCATCCGCTTCAAAGCCCAGACCAATCAAGTCGGGGGATTGGAAGTGGTCAAGCGCTTGTTGGCGGGTCAGCGACATACTTTAGATTCTAACAAATCATCGATTTGGCGGGCGAGGCGGCGTGATTGCTTGAGTCTCGCCTCTGCCTTATTGAAGCGGTAGAACCCCGCATGCGGTGAATCTATTTGTCTTGCGGTTTGCGAAAAAGAAACACTCCGCGCGTTCGCAATTGGCGGCCTTGCGCGCGTGCAAGGTTGGAGGCGGTGGAGATCCCACTGAATAGAACAAAGAAGTCCCAAAAAGCGCGGAACCAGCCTTTTGTCTCGCCGTCAGCCATCGGATCACCCTCCCGCGCAATCGCATTCAACCCCGCGCCTTTACTCACACAGTTTGAGTCGTCAGAGGGACTACAAGCTTCACGATTTCTCTTAGCAAAGCTGTGTTCAGGATCGGGCCTACGATCGCCGCGATTTTGGGCTCCGCGGGGGTTTTGGCTTTGGCGTGGCCTTCCTTGCCGGGCTGGAAACGCCCATGCTCATCAAGAGGTAGCCAAACCCCTTGCGCAGCGTGTCGAGTACGCTCATCGTTTGAGTCCTTTCCAATCCCGCTTGGGCACCCGTCTCGTTCGGTTGCAGAGAAAAGTCCGGATGTCCTATTTCGGGGGCATCTTTGATGCCGGGGCCGACTGCAGTGTCGAAACCGCCGGGAGCGTTTCGCCGCTGAGAATCACTACGGCAGCAGGGGGTAGCGGCTTGTCGGCGTTGGCCAGGAGCAGGCTCACCTGCCACATCTGTGTGTCTGTCAAGACTTGGTTGTACGCCGGCATCCCGGTCAGCCGAATGCCGTTCGACACCTTCCAGTAGGTCTCTCCCGGAGGATCATTGCTGACGCCGACCACATCGTTGTGGTGGTGCTTTTCCCACAGTGGAGGTGCATCAGGAAACATGTGGGCGCCAAACGAAGAGGGCTTGCCATGAAAGCCGTGGCACGCTGCACATTGGTCGCGATAGACCTGCGAGCCAGCCACGAGATTATCCTCGTTCACCTGAATTGGCGGAGTGCTCACCATTTCGCGATTGATTCGCGCATTCAGCGGAACGCTCGTGATCAGGCGTTCCTGCGGCAGGCGCGGGTCATCAACAGCGACCGGGACCTGTCCGAAATGAAACCATGCCAACACCGCTACGGGCACCAAAATCAGGCCCAGAACAACTCCAAACAAAACTCGAACCATATTGCCCAATGCCTCCGTTCGTCTCAATCCTAGAGCATTTACCTGTTTGTGGCATAAATGTGAGCTATTGTTTTGCTTTCAGCGAATAGAGAAACGAAATCTCGCATCTCGCAGCCCCAAAAAGGCGAACTTGGGAATGGTGGGCGCACACCCTCTTCGCAAAAAGTTTCCGCCTTCAAGGCTCAATGCTCAGCTTCGGGCAGGCTCATTAAAAGGCCAACCTGACCGTTAACGCACGTTCGGTACTCAACCCGGCATATCTTCAAGGCGATTCCGATTGGAATGCGTCCAAGACATGTCACCTCAAGCGACCGCGAGTCAGGATTTCCGATTCGCGGCAATGGTCCGAGCGCTTCCCGCCGTGTAGTGAAAAGCAGGCTCTAGGTGGTTTAATACCTAAATGGGGGGAGCGCTGCCTGCAGCTTTGGTGTGCTTCCGTATTCCCGTGGAGGAAACCCGAGACCGATGCATTCTTTTCGCCGTCTAGCCCTTTTGCTGGCGCTCATTCTGCCAGCCATGTATGCCGCCCAGGCTGAAAGCTCCAGTTCGAGCAGTAACCCCGCGACGCCTGCTTCAGCAGCAACGCAAGATCAGGCCCAGCAACCAGCCGCTCAATCCCAGCCTCAAGTCAGCGTACAGGCCCGCATCAGGGCTCGCCGGGAACAACGGCGCGTGGCAGCAATTCACGATGTCTACGATCATCGCTACGAAGTGGCTGTTGGCACAGCATTTCAGAGAACCCACGCTGGCGTTCCTCAAAAAGTGAATGAATATGCGTGGGACGTGGGCGTGACCAAGTACCTGAATGAACGCCTCGGTCTCACCGTAAACGGCCGTGGCTACTACGGCACCCCGTTTGTCGGACTCAACTTCAGCGGCATCACCAAGCCGGCCATCAGCCAGTACGCAGCACTGTTTGGCCCTACGTACCGCTTTTATTTGCAACCCAAATACTCCATCTCGGCCCGGGTCCTTGGCGGGTATGCGCAAGGCAATTTCTCGGGTGATACCAATGGGTTCGGCGGTCCGGCCCTGGGGCTGTATCCGGACTCTTCGACCTTCGCTGTCAGCGGGTCGGTGGTTGTTGAATATAACCTGGCCCCCAACATCGGATTGCGGGTTGCACCTGAGTACTACATGACCGGCTACAGCTCAACGCTGCAAAATGGACTTGGATTCACCGGCGGACTGGTCTACCGCTTTGGCAAGCAGTAACTGCGCTTGTAAGCAGAAAAAGCAAATGGGGTGCGGGGGAAGCCTTGAGCGCTTCAGCCTGCCCCATTTGCTTTTCAACTGAGCCGCCTGGGACCTGGTCCCCAATTGCCCTTACTGCAGTATTGGAATCCCCGCGATGCGCTGCTGCCACTCTGCCGGCCCAGTTTCGTGAACGCTCGTTCCTTTCGAATCCACCGCAACAGTCACGGGCATATCGCGCACGTCGAATTCGTAAATGGCCTCCATTCCTAAGTCTTCGAAGGCCATGAGGCGAGAGCCGTAAATGGCCTTTGAGACCAGGTAGGCAGCGCCGCCAACTGCCATAAGATACACGGCGCCAAACTCGCGGATCGCTTCAATGGCTACAGGACCACGTTCGGCCTTTCCAACCATGCCCAGCAGGCCTGTCTCCGCTAGCATCTGGCGGGTGAATTTGTCCATTCGCGTGGCAGTCGTAGGACCGGCAGGGCCTACCACCTCTTCACGTACCGGATCGACGGGACCGACGTAATAAATGAAGCGGTCGCGGAGGTCCACGGGGAGTTTTTCGCCGCGGCTCAACATATCGGTCATGCGCTTGTGGGCCGCGTCGCGGCCTGTCAGCAACTTGCCGGTCAGCAGCAGGACTTCACCCGGCTTCCAGGTTGCGGCTTCGGCGCGCGTCACCGTGTCGAGGTTGACGTGTCTGGCTGTTGAAACATCGTAGGTCAGCTTTGGCCAGCTATCCAGGCTTGGCGGGTCAAGATAAACAGGCCCCGAACCGTCAAGCACGATATGTGCGTGGCGAGTGGCGGCACAGTTCGGAATCATTGCGATGGGCAAGTTCGCCGCGTGGGCCGGCGTATCCAGCACCTTGACGTCCAGAACCGTGGTCAACCCGCCCAGCCCCTGTGCGCCGATGCCGAGTCGGTTTACTTTGTCGTACAACTCGATGCGCAGTTCCTCTGACCGGTTCTTTGGTCCGCGAGCGATCAGATCCTGGATATCGATCGGGTCCATCAAAGCAGTCTTGGCCAGCAACATCGCCTTTTCTGCCGTACCGCCGATCCCGATACCAAGCATTCCCGGCGGGCACCACCCCGCACCCATGGTTGGAACTGTCTTGAGAACCCATTCAACAACCGAGTCCGATGGGTTGAGCATGGCAAACTTGCTCTTGGCTTCAGACCCACCACCCTTGGCCGCAACAGTCACTTCAATCGTCGAGCCTCTCACCAGTTCCACGCTTACCACGGCCGGCGTGTTGTCTTTGGTGTTTACACGCTTGCCCGCAGGGTCTGCCAGAATGGAGGCGCGGAGCTTGTTGTCGGGGTCAAGGTAGGCGCGCCGGACTCCTGCGTCGACCATCTGCTGCAAATCCAGTGGCTCTTCACCAGGGCCGCACTCGAAGCGCACATCCATGCCAATCTTCACAAAGGCGTTCACAATGCCCGTGTCCTGGCAGATGGGCCGGTGCCCTTCAGCGCACATGCGACTGTTGATGAGGATCTGGGCGATGGCATCCTTCGCCGCGTGCGACTCCTCCCGCTCATACGCTTTGGCCAGGCTGGTGATGTAGTCCTCTGGATGGTAGTAACTGATGTATTGCAGCGCGCCAGCAACGCTGGCAATAAAGTCTTCCTGGCGGATGACGGTCATGGCAACTCCTCTGAACACTCTAGGGTAACGGACAACGAGCTTTGTCGTCTTCCCTGCCAGGGCGCGATGCAGGCGGCACATTGCGGTTTCTCTATCTCGCTCCGTGAGCTTTGGACATTGCATTTCATCAATTGATGAGGCCAACAGGGCCCGGATCGAGTCAACTCCGGCATTCCGAGCCACCCGCAGACCGCAGAATGCCCTAATCTAGAGCCATGAGCGATTCCAATGAGTATTCGGTGCTGAATCTGACGCCTGACGCGACTCCGGACCCTATTGCAGACCCGTCGCCTTATGAAATCTTTGATCTTCTTGTGATCGGGGCCGGACCAACCGGGCTGGCATGCGCCATTGAGGCACAGAAAGCCGGTTTTCGGGTGGTTGTTGTGGACAAGGGCTGCCTCTGCAACTCGCTCTTTCATTACCCGGCACACATGACCTTTTTTACAACGCCGGAGTTGCTCGAGATTGGCGACATCCCGTTCCCGAGCCCCAACGCGAAGCCCACGCGCGACGAAGCTCTGCAGTACTACCGCCGCGTGGCGGAGCACTACCGGCTCGATCTGCGCCTTTACCGGTGCGTGGACAAGGTTACGGGCTCGGACGGCGGCTTTACCGTGAATACCGTGGATCGTTTCGGCAGGTCGGGCGTCATTGTCTCCCGCAAGCTTGCACTCTCGACCGGCTATTACGATTTGCCCAATAAGATGGGGATTCCAGGTGAAGACCTGAATAAGGTCCACCACTATTACGTGGATCCGCACCCCTATTATGAGATGGACGTGGTGGTGATCGGCGGCAAGAACTCCGCGGCAATCGCGGCGCTCGAACTATGGCGGAGCGGAGCGCGTGTGACACTGGTCTATCGAGGAGCGGAGGTTCAGCCCCATGTGAAGTACTGGATCAAGCCCGATATCGAGAACCGGATCAAGAACGGCGAAATCAAGGCGTTTTTCCGTTCTAACGTAGTGGAAATCACCCCAGATACAGTGGTCGTGGAAACGCATGAGGGACACGAAATTTTACGCAACGACTTTGTTTTTGCCATGACCGGCTACCATCCCGATTTCAATTTCCTCGAATCCGTAGGCATCCGCTTCGAGGGCGAGCACCGACTTCCAGTGTGCGATCCTGAGACTCTGGAGAGCAATGTGCCGGGCATCTACCTGGCTGGGGTGATCGTGGCTGGCTCACGCACGAATGAGATATTTATTGAGAACGGTCGCTTCCACGGGCGGCAAATTGCCCGAGCACTGGCATCTAGCAGATGAGGACTTGGGGCCTCGAAATCCATAAATGGGGGTATCCTTCTTTCGAGGGTTAACGCTTGCGAATTCGATGGTGGCCGCGGTCAATTAAATGGCAGATGCTGGCAGGGTTGGTGCTCCTTGAGGCGCTCTCGATCCTGCTATTCGCGGCGCTGCTCATTCGCCAGCAGTCACAGGAAGTGCACCAACGCATGGTGCAGGGCCTTGCCCACCAGGTCACTTCCATGGCCTTGCAGGCAAAAGAAGCGTTAATGCAAAACCGCCCAGGCTGGGTGGGTCTCTCTGTCAAGATGGTGGGCGAATCGCCCAGCGTGGCACTTGCAATGGTCACCGATCCGGCCGGCAAGGTGCTTTTTGTCAGTGAAGGCGTACCCGAGCAATTCACTCTCAATTCCGCCGAGCGCGCTCAGATTCCGCTGATGAAAAGGGATGAGCCGCGCGTGTTTACCTTGGGCAAGGACGAATGGGAAAGCTCCAGCCCAATCTTTACCGGCAACGACCTGCGCGGGTTCGCCTGGGTGAAGAGGGAGCGCGCCTGGGACTATGAGCAGCTCAACTCCATCTTGCGCGACACAGTAATCTTCGGAGTCATTTGGATTGCGGCATCTGGCGTGCTCGTCTTGCTGATGGATCAGTCCATTTCTCGGCCTCTCGCCACCCTGCATCGTGGCACCCGGGCATTAATGAATGCGCCTGAGAGCAGCGGCAGTTTTCCTTTGCCGGTGTCTGTACACAATGAAATTGGAGACCTGATCGAGGCTTTCAACAGGATGGTCGCGTCCATCGCTGAGCAGAGATCGGGGTTGAACGATACGCTTTCGCTATTGGACTCAATGCTGGCGAACGCGCCCATTGGCCTTGCCTTCTTTGACCGATCTTGCCGGTTCGTTCGCGTGAACCAGGTATTCGCGGACATGACTGGTGTGCCGCTGAGCCGCCACCTTGGACGCACACTGCTGGAGATGCTGCCCAATCCCGTAGCGCGAGAGCTTGAAGACACGGTGACGCGCGTCTTCGCAGAAGAAGAGGCGGTCCGCAACCTGGAAGTGACCAGTTCGGCCATGGGTGCTGCTGAGCCCGGCGCGAGAGAAAAGCTTATCCGCCCCTGGACGTGGCTCGTGAGTGCCTACCCAGTGCGCACCATGCCGCAGCAGATTCGCTGGGTTGGGGTGATCGTCCTTGATGCAAGTGACCGCAAGCGTAGCGAAGAGGCCCTTCGCAAGACTGAGAAGCTGGCAGCGACGGGGCGCCTGGCAGCATCCATCTCCCATGAGATCAACAACCCGCTTGAGGCACTGACCAACCTTTTGTTCCTGCTGCGAAACTTCTGCCAGCTCGATTCGCAACCGTTGGAATATGTGGTGATGGCCGAGCACGAAGCGCGCCGCATCGCCGAGATCACCCAGCAGACGCTGCGTTTTTACCGGCAATCCACTCTTCCGGCTCGAGCAAATGTAGCCGAGCTGCTCGATTCCGTGGTCAGCCTTTACCAGGTCCGCCTCAATACCCTCAACGTTGAGATTCAACGAAAATACGAGCCTGGTTTGGACTTGTTCTGCTTCACCGGTGAGCTGCGCCAGGTGTTCGCCAACCTGGTGGCCAATGCCATCGACGCCAGCAGCGATGGCGGCCGCATTTTGATACGCGCCCGGCACTCTCGGAATTGGAAGAATCAACCGCAGACGGGAGTTCGATTTACAGTTGCCGACACTGGCACCGGAATGGAGCCTGAGGTTCTGGAGCGCATCTTTGAGGCGTTCTTTACGACCAAGGACGTGACTGGAACCGGCCTGGGACTTTGGGTGAGTCAGGAGATCATCACAAAGCACGGGGGCATGGTTCGCGTGCGCAGCCGCGCCGCCGGTCAATTGGGAGCTCACGGCACGGTCTTCCAGCTTTTCTTCCCAGACGATCCCAACCTGACCGCACCCGCCAGGCAAACTGCCGCTGCGGCGGTTTAAAAGATAAATTTCAAAGAAAGCACTTGCACGCTCACCAATCTTGTGTGTTACAGTAAGTAACACTATGACGAGTAACACTCAAAAGCACGATCCGGCGGAATTGGGTGAACTGGAGCGCAGCATCCTTTCGATCGTCTGGCGCAACGCATCGGTCACCGCTGACAAGGTGCGCGAAGATCTGGGCAGGCCCCTCAAAGACTCGACCATTCGCACTGTATTAAGGCGGCTTGAAGAGAAGGGCTACGTCGCGCATTCCGTTTTGAACCGCACGTTCGTTTATCGTCCGGCGGAGTCACGCCAGCGAGTGGCTGGGCGCGCCGTCAAGCGCATCGTGGACTGGTTCTGCGAGGGTTCGGTGGAAGCGCTGCTGGTAGGGATGGTGGACTCAAAGGTTCTTGACCAGGCAGAGTTGCAGCGCCTTGCGGAGCGTATCGCGGCCGCTCAGAAGACCGCCGTCCATCAGAAAGGTTCGATCATTCAGGAAAAGGGGAGGAGAAAATGAACCCAGGGTTTATCTCTTCAATACTCGAAGCCGCTCTTCGGGCCATGGTGTTGGCTTTCACTGTCTGGGCCGGTTTGCGCGTCATGCGGGTGAAAAACGTGCGGTCACAGAAAGCCGTCTGGGGGCTTGTGCTGGCGTCTTCTCTTCTGATGCCGCTGATGATGCGTTGGCATTGGCTGTCATCATCCATTGCAATCAAGGCTCCTTTGCCCTCGTGGATCCCATCTTCCGAATTCCAGCACACGACGACACCCAATGCGATCTCTCCCCCAATTCCCATCGTGTCCCCTCAGCGGCCACTCAATCACTTTGCTGCACCTGAACCATCCCCAGCTACCGGCGACAGCTCCCCCGCTCCGATCGTCTCGAGCAATCCGATCGAGTTGCCGCCCACGCAATCTAAACCAAGGCCAGGATCTCAATCGGCGCCGACGGCCAGATCAGGATTGAGTATTCGCCAACCGTTGACGCTGGCCGGGGTGTTCTATCTGCTGATTTGCGGGGGGCTCCTGCTACGGATGCTCTATGGGCTTTATCTGGCGACGAAGATTTGGGCATCTGCGCAGCCCATTGTGCCCGCACCTGGGCTGGGGATCGCTCGAGGGTTGCGCTGGCGATGGAGCGAGTTAGTCGCATCCCCTGTCACCATCGGCTCGGGAATCGTCTTGCCGGCAGACTATATCCATTGGGACGCGGAGAAGCTGCGGATCGTTTTGGCCCATGAAGGTTCACATATCCGTCAGGGAGACTTTTATCTGCAAATGCTGGCGGGGGTCCATGCCTGCGTATTTTGGTTTAGCCCGCTCGCATGGTGGCTGAAGCGAAAGCTCTCAGAACTGGGTGAGGCCATCAGTGACCACGCCGGGCTACAGGAAGCTGCCAGTTGCACATCGTACGCCCGGATTTTGCTTGAATTCGCGGCAATGCCGCGCCCAACCCTAGTAGGAGTTGCCATGGCTCGCACCAGTAATCTTTCTCGCCGTATCGAGCATTTGTTGAACGATTCGAGTTTTCGTCAGGCCTTTGCAGGGAGCCGCCGTCGCACCCTGCTGGCTGTGCTCCTGGTACCAGCGGCACTCTTCGCTGCTACCGCGCTGGTCAGGGTTGAGGCTGCGCAGACTGCGCCGCTCCAGGTTGCGGCTGCGCCTGGCGCCGTGCCACCTGCCGAGCCTGTGGTCGCGGTTCCTGCGAAGGTTGGCCCGGTCGACCCAGTGCTCGCTGGACCACCTGCGCAGTCTCAGGACCAGGTACCACCCGCTGCTGCTTCTTCGCCCAGCGAGGTGGCGCCCGCTGCTCCTGCGAACCAGCCCGTTGCTCCAATGCCGCCTCAACCTCCGAGCCAGGGCAACGATACTGACCGTGACGCCCAGTCCGGCGCCACCACCAGCTCAAATGAAGATGCCGTCCCGCCCAAGCACATCTACAGGGGCCGGGGATACGGCTATTCGTATTCAACAAATGGCGACTCCTGGACATTGGTGACAGACCGAACCGAGCACTTTACGTCCTCAGGCGATTGGCAAAACAGCACCAAGGACATTGTTGACAAGGTTCGCAGCCAGGGGCACGAAAAGTTCCTCGCATTCACGCACGACGACAAGTCCTACTTTCTTGATGATCCTGCGGTGATCAGCCAGATCGAGGCAATGTACAAGCCGATAGAGGACCTTGGACGCCAGCAGGAAGAGCTCGGCAAGCAACAGGCTGCTCTCGGTAAACAACAGGCAGATCTTGGCCGCCAACAAAGGATGGTCAGCATTCCCACACCTGATCTGTCAAAGGAGATGACGGACTTGAATGCCGCGATGGCCAAGCTCCAGGACAAGCAGGCCGGCACCATCAGCCAACAGGAATTGGCCGACCTGCAGCGTAAGATCGGAGCCATACAAGGAAGACTCGGCGCTATAGAAGGCAAGATGGGTGGAGAAGAGGGCAAGTTCGGTCAAATGCAGGGCAAGCTGGGCGCCGAACAAGGCAAACTTGGCGCAGAACAGGGCCGACTTGGGGCCGAGCAAGGCAGAATCGCGAATGAAGCCAACCAGAAAGTGACGGCGATCATCGGTGAAAGCCTGAGTAATGGCAAGGCCCACCCTGTCCAGTAGCTTTGCTCTCTGACGCTGCAACGGGGAGATTCGCCGAGCCAGTCGGACCCGGATTTCCCCGGAAACCAATTGCGATTATCTTCATGTTCTGGGACGAACCTCGGCCGAGAGAATAGAATTCCTTCGTGCCCTTAAAAGTCTTTCGATCATGGAGATGAAATCTCAATGCGCTTTCCCGCACTTGCCGCAATCGCTCTATTCATAGCCACCGTTTCTTCCGCGCAAACCGCTACTCCCTGGGACTATGAGGGCAAGCGAGGCGCGCTGGTCTGGGGCAAGCTGGACCCTGCCTTCAAGGTGTGTTCGCAAGGCCACGAACAGTCGCCAATCGATATTCGGGGCGCCCACCTGAATAAGAATCTAAAGCCCATCGAATTCCATTACATTGCCGGGCCGGTCACCATGGAGCACGATGGTCACACGATTGTGGTGAAAGTAGACCCCGGCAGCTACATCGTTGCGGGCGGCGTTCGCTATGACCTCGTCCAATTCGACTTTCACCACCCTGCCGAAGAGCCGGTGAAAGGGAAGTTGACTGAGATGGATGTCCAGCTTCTGCATCGCAGTGCCGATGGCAAGCTGGCTGTAGTCGTCGTCCGACTTGCCGAAGAAGTTGGTAATCCCAATGCCGTTCTGGCCACGCTCTGGGAACATTTGCCGAAAACGGCGGGCCAAACCATCAAGGTCACAGATCTGGTGAGCCCTGGCGGGTTGCTTCCTGCGGACCGCGGGTACTGGACTTACACCGGTTCACTCTCCACCCCTCCCTGCACAGAGGGGGTTCAATGGTTTGTCTTCGAACAGGAGTTAAGTCTCAGCCGCGAGCAATTGCGCGCTTTCGCAGCGCTCTTCAGGGTCAATTCCCGACCCCTTCAGGACGCGCATGGCCGTCACATTGAAGCTAACGAATAGGATTGCGGCGGTCACTAGCGTTCAAGGGGCATTAGTGTGAGGACCATGCTCGGATCGCCAGGAACAAGAAAAACTTCGACCTCTGTCAGATCGCGGATCAAGTAGTGAGCAGCTTCAAGCGATTCAATTGAGTGTGAAAAAGTGGTGGCCACAACGGTGCAGCCCGCCGCCCGGCCAGCTTCAGTTCCAGAGGCCGCGTCCTCGAAGACCACACATTCCCCAGGCGCAAGGCCAAGAAGCGCGGCGCCTGCCAAATACGGAGCTGGATCGGGCTTGCCGCGGCCGACACTCTCAGCAGTAATGATTCGCTCGGGCACGGGAATACCGCCGGCAGCGAGCCGCACCTTCGCCAGCGCTTCGGTAGCGCTTGTCACGACTGTCCAACAGGATTTCGGGAGGTCTGCCAACACTTTCAAAACACCGGGCAGGGCCGTCACCCCTTCCGTGTCTTCAATTTCCAGATTTTCGACGATGCCGTTCTCAACCTCTGGGTCGAGGTCAGGCCGCAGCCTGGCAACGGTCTCGATACTCCGGCAACCATGAGCGATCTGGCAGGCGTAAACAGGATCCACACCACGCAAATTTGCCCATTTTGTCCAACATCGCTCCACCGAGCCAAGCGAGGAAATGAGAATTCCGTCCATGTCAAAGAGGATTCCCTTGCAGCGGATCAAGACCGGGGCCGAAGCGACAAATGAAGCCATGATTCGATTGTATCGGGAAGCAGCTTAGCGCTTCTTTGCGAGCGTTGCACGGACTACGGGAAATATGACCCTGGGAGGATCTCCTAGAGTGACTTTGGCATCCACCGCTTGCTTGCGCCCACCTTGTTGCACAAGGCTCTGCTTCACACCAATCGCGCCGTTGGCAATCTCCGCATCCGCAGTCCAATGATCGAAATGCGCCAGCGCAGGAGGAAGCATCGATGTTGCAGCCAGGGAACCGGGGAACGCTGCTTTGATTCCGGTCTGAGCGCCGACAGAGCCATGCCGCCACTCGAAATGCAAGTTGCCCTTAGCTGAAGCAGCAAGATCCTTGTCTGCAAATCCTGAGAGCTCAACCTTGCCGTCCGCACTCATGACCCCTCCCGACCAGCGCAATCCAACCAACTCCCCAACTGCCGCAGGGCTGAGCTTCTCGAATTGCCCTTCGAGCGTGTAGGTTGGCCGGTCTCCAGTGCGAAATGTGCCGGAACCATGCCAGCTTCCGCCCAGCACCTCTCCTTCAAAGTCAGTGATTTCAGCGCCGGTAGAAACAATGTGCACAGTTGCCGAAGCGCCTTGCAGCGTGATCGGTCCCAGGATGAGCGAATCCGCCTTGACTGTACCTTCAAGCTCAGGCCAGGCCGGCGCGCTGGACTGCTTTGACAAATTCAACCGGGCGATCAGTTCTGAGATCAATGTGCCGGGCTCGCGCGCGCCAAGAATTGCAGCCTGAACAACTCCAGCATCCAGGTCAGTAAACTGCAAATCGAAGCGGGGAGTGCAGACGCTCGGTGAATTGCAAACTGCGGGAAAGGTCAAACTCGCTGTTCCCTTCACCGGGCCGTAAGAAAAATCCACGTCATCCCATCGCACTTCTTCGGGATCAATGTGGAGCGTTGCGTTTGAAATCTCCACGTGACTGGCGAGGTAGTCGGCCTTCCAATTCGCGCTATGCAGAGTCACGAAACCGATGAGTGTGTCCGTCGCGGGCGACCCAGATTCATTTGTTTGCGAGGGGGCTATGATCTCCTTTCCCTGGCTGGCCACACTGCCTGGTGCGACTGCAGGCGGCGGGCTGCTGAATGGAGTAGTTTCGGCAGGCAGCCATGGACCCCGTGCAGTCAGGTCCAAGACCACAGGGTCTCCTGCCAGCGCATCCAATGCCGAGGCATTTGGCATCCCTGCCAGGTGCGCCAGTTCCCTGGCTCGCGCGACGCTGGCCTGACCGCGCAGTCCTACCTCATAGCCGGAAAGAGTCAACCTGGGCGAGACTATGAGCGGGCTCGAGCCACCTGCGGGAAAGGCCACGCTTCCGTCGAGCGTCGCGGCCGCAGAAATATTCTCGCCTGATGGTTCTGCTCCCACCGGCTGGAGCACCAGTCTAGGCGCCTGGATGGGTGTGCCCAATCCCTCCCCACTCAATTGGAAGCCCTCAATCACCAGGCTCCCTGTGAGCGGCTCAGGCGCGGCCGGATGCGCTTTGTCAGGCCCTGCCTTGCCTCGTGCGGCCTTGCTCGCGTTTTTGTTTTGCTTATTCAATGCGGCAGTCTGAGCTGGAGTAAGTTCGGCGTAGGTGATTTTTCCCGTGATGGTTCCCCTTGCCTCCAGCCCCGGGCCAAAGCCGCTGCGAACCGTGCGCATCGCGTCCAGACCGGCTGCCACTGGAATATGGTCAAGCCCCACAGAGATGTGGGTGGGGCCGCCATCTCCGGAAAAGTCTCCGGAAACGTGAATCCGACCGTCACCGAGGGGCGAGTCGCAAGCCAGATTCTCGACCGCCCTACTTGAAAAATGATAGAGAAGACTGCAGGTAGCGTCGAAATCCATTGGCGCTGCCGGAGCAAATTCGGCGCGGTGCACGCCCGTGGCTCGCAACCTTGTCTTGATCTGCGCCGCATCGGCGGTGCCGTCGAGGTTCAATTCGCCAGTCAGATCACCGCGCCAACCTGGGTCGTAGCCGATAACGAGCCGCGCAAGCTGGCCAAGTTGCGCGTCCCGCCACTCCATATCGACATGCACCGGCATCTCTCTCAATTCCCCTGCTCGTTTTACGCTTGCTTCAACCCGCACGATCCCCGTGTCAGCCAGGTCAAGGCTCACATCGGTGCGGGCAGGTTGGCCGCGCACACGAATACGCCAGTCGCCAGGTTCCTCCTGCCAAAAAGATAGATCGGTATTGACCAATGAAAGCGGGAGTTTCTCTGACCCGCTCTTGAAATTGATACGGAAGTTGGTAGCCTCAAGGTAGGGGAATGGAGTCGTTCTCCGACTGCTCCCCGGCGTGCTGCTTCCCGCCTGTGTATCGCCGCTTGCATGGACACCGGCCTGCGCTGTAGCAGTTCGGAAAAGCGTATCCAGATTCCAGCGGCCGGCATCGGTGCGAACCAGATTCAAGCTGGCATCATCCACGCTGATACGACTGATCTCCAACTTCCCTTGCCACAGGGAGGGAATGCGGAAAGCGGCAGTAACTGTGCTGGCGTGGAGCACCGGTTCAGCCCCATATGCGGGGTCATCCTCAACACTCAGATCGGTCAGCACCAGGGCCGGCCTTGGCAACAGGTGCAATTCCACCCCGGAAAGGCGCACCGGGCGTCCCAGCGACGCGGACATGAGCTGAGTCACTTTGCTTTTATATCGGCTCAGGCTGACCAGCGGAGGCACAAACACCATCGCCAGGACAGCTGCCAGCGCCGCCAGTGCCAGCCACAGCGGACCGAGTTTTCGTCGCCGTCCTTGCACTTCTTCCGTCATGGTCTTATCGGTCGTCAGTTTCGAAAAGCCAGTGGTCTGGAATCAGTCAACAGCGATTTGGTCAGATCACTGCTCCCGGACCACTTTAGTTCAGCGGATCAGGTGCAGCGTCCGGCTCCAGCGCGTGTCTGAAATGAAATGCAGCGCAACGTGTCCCATCCAGGCCAGGTTGTTGGCGAGTCCGGTCTGTTCCAATTGCTCTTCAGTCGATTTGAACGACCAGTAATTCAGCAGCGGCCTGCCCACGATATTTTCCCTGGGCACGAAACCCCAAAAGCGTGAATCGGCGCTGTTGTGCCGGTTGTCGCCCATCATGAAGTAATGCCCCGCGGGCACCACAAGGTCTCCGTTTTCGATGTAATGGGGAAAGTCAACGGCCCACGACTCGGGAATCAAATTGCCAGGCTCAGGATCAGGCGGCACGGACGGAAATTCGTCGAGAAAATCGTTGTGATTTTCAGGCGTTGTCGGCTTGGCGTGCGGCTGGTCCTGGGCAACACCGTTAATGATCACGATTCCATTGCGCAAATGAATGTGGTCGCCGGGAACGCCGATCAGCCGTTTCACCAGAAACAAGTATTGTGGCGCGCCCGTCACAGGATCTGGATCGGATACCGGCTTCAGAAAGACCACGATATCGTTGCGCTGTGGCTCCCGGTAGTGAACCAGAGGCATCCACCTGGTGGGCGGAGCAAGAGTGATCCGGTCCACGACCAGGTGGTCGCCAACCAGCAGTGTATTCTCCATCGACCCCGATGGAATAACGAAGTTCTGGCCAAGAAACGTGAGTATAAAGAGACCTACCACGAGCACCGAACAGATGCTGGCCACCGCCTCGAATGGAGTCTCTTCCACCTTTTCTTCAACCGGAACTGCCACGGATTCGGACGGCGTCTGCGTGGCCGGCGTTTTTTTCTTGGTCATCCTGTCGCTCTTTTTGCGTGGTAAGTAGTCGACCAATAACGGTCAGACTAACGGCGGTTGGTCATCAAGGGTCCTGGACAGCTTACTTGCCTCTAGTGAACCACATGGAAGATTCGCTTCCAGCGCGCAAAACCCGTTAGCTTGGCCGAGAGTTCCCTGTCGTGTCCGAGTCTATCATCCGCGGCCTGTTGGACATCGGTGGTCGAAGGCCTGGTCAGAGAGAAGTAGATGACGAGTGGACGAGCGACAATATCCGCCCGGGAAACGAATCCCCAGAAGCGACTGTCCTTGCTGTGATTCCGATTGTCGCCGAGGACAAAGTATTGCCCTTCGGGAACCACCAGTTCCCCATCCCGGGTCAGTCCCTGCATCTGCTTCCACCAAAGTGGATCGACCGCCGGGTCGGTGTATACCTTGGCTGGAAAGTCATCGCGGAAAGGATTCGGCGGCGCAGGCTCGAATGCAGCATAGGGCTCATCAAGAACCCGCCCGTTTACCAGGACCCGCCCATCTTCGATGCGAAGCCTGTCCCCGGGCACGCCGACGACTCGCTTGACCAGAAATGGGGGCTGCGGGTGATGAAAGAAAACAATATCTCCGCGCGCAACCGCGCGATACGGCATCAACCAGCGGCCAAAACCGTTCGAGGGAGCATAGACCTGCTTGTTGACCAGCAGAAAGTCTCCCACCAGCAAAGTTCGTTCCATGCTTTCAGAAGGGATCAAGTAAGGCTGGAGCACGAAAGTCAGCAGGAATAGCGCCACGACCACCGTTTGCAAAAGTGATGCCAATGCTTCCGGCACCGTGGGCAGGTGCAGTCGCAGCCGCGAAAGCCTCGGCGGAGGCGCAGTGGCAACTTGCCCGGTTGGTGGGGTTGTGCTCATGCCTTGGCTTGCTCCTCCTTCTCCGCGCCAGAGGCCCGGATACCGGCCTTGACCTGAGCCGCTCTGAACCGCTCCAACGCCCTGCGTGCGGCATCCTGTTCGGCTTGCTTCTTGGTGCTACCCGCGCCCCTGGCCAGGGGCTTTCCCGGCTCACCCTCTCCCGCCTGGAGCCGAACCTCAACCTGAAAGCGCTTGCGATGGTCCGGTCCGCTTTCACTCTTGAGTCTATAAACCGGAGCTCCTGCCCGGGCTGCTTGCAAGTGTTCCTGAAGCGCAGACTTGTAATTTCCCAGCGCGGCCCCCGATCGCAATTCCTCGGCTAGGTGCTCGACCGCATCGCCCATCACCCACCGACGCGCAAACACCCTCACAGGTTCCAGGCCGCCGTCAAGAAAGAGCGCCGCCATGACTGCCTCCATGCTATTTGAAAGCACAGTGCCTTTGCTCCTGAGACCGCCTCGATCTTCCCCTCGACTCAATCTCAGGTGACTGCCCAATCCAATTGTCACAGCCACCTCCGCCATGTGTTGCCGGCTTACAAGTTGAGAGCGAACCCGGGTCAGTTCCCCTTCGTGCCACTCCGGATGAGCGACAAACAGGGCCTCTGCCACCACCAGCCCCAACACAGCATCGCCCAGGAACTCCATGCGTTCGTAGTCTCCCGTGTCTGAAGTCTGTGCGTTTCCGCCCTCGGCTGAATGCCCGGGCTCTGCTCTTTCGGTGACCGCCTGTTCGTTCGCGCGGGAACGGTGGGTAAGTGCCCGGACCAGCAATTCCGGCCTGACAAATTCATGCCCGAGAGCCGTTTCGAGTTCTGTTAGAACTGCATCCACCATCGCCTCGATCAGTCACTGCGGCTTCTGGGTACCATTGTCGCCCGTCGTTCCAACTCCGGTCTTGCCAGCCGGCGCAGCCGGGGAATCGTCATCCGCATCCTCATCGCAGCTGTGCCCCCGTACCGCATATGCAGCCTTGACGCCACGCTCCGCGGCCAGGCGGGTATCCTGCTGGCCGTCGCGGGCGGCAAGCGCTTCCTTGTACTCTGAAACGGCTTCATCGCGCTTGCAGTCCAGATCAAGCATGCGGCCCAGATAGATGTGTGACCAGGCCAGCAGGCGCGGTTCTTTCGTGGTAGCCAATGTCCGCTGGAATCCGTCGATTGCTTGCTCCGGATGCCCGGTCATGATGGCCGCCCGGGCAAGAATGAAGTTGGCGCGCGCTGAATCCGCAGCTGATTGAAGCGTATCGTCATGCACCGTGAGGACCTGGCGGGCCATGGAACTTGCCGTGGCTACGTCTCCGCTCGCCAGCCTCGCTTCAGCCAAATCCAATCCAGTCAACTTGTGCGGCTTGCTCTGTTGCAGCACATCTCCGTCCGCATCCTTGTCGAATTCAATTTGCCGGGCGCGACGCACCTGCTGGTCCACATCCATTGAATAGACCATTTCGCCGATCGTGTCGCGCAGGCTGGCCGGGTCTTTCTCAAATTGAATTAACTGTTCATAAAAGTACTGCGTCAGCACGAATCCCTGGGTCATATCATGATGCACTGCGGCCAATCGAACCACGTCGACCTTTTGCTGGTAGATCTGCCGATCATGTTCGTAACGCGGTAACTCCGAGCGGTCCACACCCGGCGGGATCGTGAACGCCGGAATGCCGGTATCCATGGTTCGCGCCTCGATGGCTTTGATCAGGCACTCAATCGTCAAGGGAATCGTGTCAGAGCGGTAGCGGAATTCAAGAGGCGCATCGCGAATCTCTTTCAGAATCGGCTGCGTCCGATCGACGGCAGTCGCACGCGCCAGCAACAGCGGCTCGATCACGTAATGCAGATAGGTGTGGCGTACATCGCCCATGCGAATCTGCCCATTCACGGGCGAAAGCACCACTACGTAATCGGTGCCATACACGCGCGCATTCACGATGTGCGGCGAGAGGAGAGGCTCAATGACTACAACAAAGCGTCTTCCTTCGTAAGTGGAAGCAGGCAGCTTTAGGTAAAGATTTGTGCCCACGATCATCTTCGAAAGCGGATCGTGCAGTTGGTCGGCCTCCCGGTCGTAAATGGGGTGCACGGCGAGCCAGATTCCATGCAGATCAACGGCTGCCACGAAGTCCTTCAGCAACGGAACAATCTCCACCACCTGCGTGGAGTCTGGCGGCATTTCGGTGAGTTCCGCCGAGGTCTCCATCTCGGGCGGCGGTGTCAAATATAGCGCGAGAGAGATGTATTGCGCGATGTCCCGCTCAGTGCCCGTCATTCGGTGCTGGGCAATGTATAGGCATACTTTATCTCTCTTGGCGCGGGCGTCCTCGCTCTTCGCGAGTGCGAGGTTGAGCTCATCGCGAACTCTCTTGCGCACCGGCGCGCTTTCATCCAGACCTTCGTCGTAACCGCATGCGTTCAGGGCCGCTGCCATCAGAAAGACCGGTTCGGAACTCACCAGGGAGATGGTCGGTCCTGCCGGATCCACAAGCGAGGGCGCCTTCTCCTGCTGGATTCCCGCGGAAGAGGAAGTCTGATTCTTGCCCGAACCGCCCTGCTGTGATTGTGCGTGCTCAGCGATGTAAGGGGAAAACACCAATAGGCAAATAGCCGAACCTGAAAGAAAGACGAGCGATCGAAGACTGCGAAGCGTCATGAGAATCCCTGCATGTTCAGTCTAGTTTGACGTTCTGGCAGGGTCAAACGGGAGGCAGGGACGTGGCCCGTAATGCGAATCAGTCACAAAATGCGTGCGGTGGAAGACATGCCTCAGCGGTTCGGTACGAATGGAAAGCCCCGCCCGGACGAATCCGGGCGGGGCTTCTTCTGTTCCCGAGTCCCTTTGCCAAGCCTATCCGCGCACTGAGACGCCGGAGAATGACAGTACTGCCAGGCCACGGACCGGCTGGCCGAAGAATCGAGCCGGTTCGAATCGGCTGGTCAGCAGCATATTTTCAATTTGCGACCGAGTCGCTTCATCATTGGGACCGGAAACGATGCGGTAGTCGTACATCTGACCTGAGCCGTTGATATAAGCCTCTACGACAACCGGGCCAGACAGGCCGGTGATCTGATTGCTGCCCGCACCACTCGAGAGACTCACCAGCCGAGGCGCGGTTGGATTTCCGAGCGGCTCGTCCTTGCTTGCCTGTGCCGACTCCGGATGCGCAAACATGCTGACAAGGACAATCACCGAGCCCAGCAGAAGCACCGCACTGGCAAACCCGGCTGAGGCCTGCAACAAGAAGGGACCTACAGTGTTTCTCCAAGCCAGGTTCCAAGTATGGAATGGGCTTCGACGGCTCCGCGCCCGCTCCTGACTTACAGCAACCCGAATGCGCAACAGCAGGTCTGCGGGCTCCGCCACGGGCCCCAATTCGGCAAGAGACGACTGTACCTGCCGCAAGGATCCCCACTCACTCGAACACTGCCGGCAACTTTCAAGGTGGGCAGCGATGTGCTTCATCTCGTGTCCGTTCAGCCGGCCATCCAGATACTCCGTAAACCTTGCTTGTACAGCATCGCATCCGCTCATCGCGCCTCCTCTCCCAGACCTACTTCATATCGCCTGCACCCCGGCTCATCGACTTTTGCAGGCTGAGCTGTCAAGATCAGCTTTAAACATGCTCGGCCGCGGACCAGCCTGGATTTCACCGTCCCCAGGTTCACGCCTTGCATCTCCGCCACTTCTTCGTAAACAAATCCCTCAATGTCCCGCAAGATCAAGGTGGTGCGAAAAGGCTCCGGAACCAGCTTTAACGCCGCCTCGACACGTTCCCGGTTCTCCACATGCACCATCGCTTCAAAAGGAGATTCGGCGTGATCCACCAACATATCGATCAGCCGTGCAGGTGAGCCACATTCTCCTTCGCTTACCTCTTGCTCGATGGGCACCTCCTGCTGCTTGTGGCGCGCCCACCAGCGTCGCTGATTTGAGGCCTCGCGCAGGGCGATCCGATAAATCCAAGTCCGCAACGATGACTCGCCCTGAAACTTGCCGACCCCGCGGAACACCTTGACAAATACTTCCTGGGTCAGGTCGGCGGCGTCCGCACGGTCTTGTACGGTGCGAGCCAGCAATGAATAGATCGGCTGATGGAAGCGCGCAATCAACCAGGCGAACGCTTCCTCCGAGCCGGCTCGAAGCTCCGCAATCAGAGCCGCCTCTTCAGATTGGAGCGTCAACGCGCTGGCAAGATTGCCCATGGTGAGGTCCGCCTGCAATTCAGTGTCCCCCCACTTTACCGCAACATTCGAACTTCTGGCATCAATCCATTTCTGCTCGGCAAAATTCCCCGACGCCAAATGTCTTACTGCCCTTCGTTCGAACCTACATTCTGCGGCTACTCGATCCAGCAGCTTCAAATCTGCCACTGAAAGCTCGATGCTGCCCCGAGTGCGCGGGAAACGGAACACCGGTTTTCTTCCAGATGTCCCGCGCGCTCTATTTTCTTAGACACCGGAACCCACCCAAAGTGTTCCCGGTCACGGTTGTGAAGTAAGGAAAATCAGTCAAAATCTGCTTGGCCTAGACCGTGAAAACGATCCTTCGACCCTTTTCGACATGGTTCCACGCCCCCTCAACATCGCCTAGAGGCACCTGTTCGACGTCAATTTTCAGGGTCCCCGCGGCCGCCAGGGAGAACAGCCCGGGAATGGCGGCAAGGATCACATCAAGGGATGCAGAACCGAAGCCGCTTCCCAACAAGGTGAGATCGATGGCGCGCAGCGTTGATCCGGGCAATTGAATCGTTTTGCCGGCACTCTCCCCTACCTCGACGAGCCGGGTTCGGTGCGTGGAAGTCGCTTTGAAGCCCTTCGCGAGCGCCTCGAGAAGCAATTCTGTCGGACGACCCCAGAGGTAGTCGATCACAACATCGATTCCCCTGGCGGCCTCTTCGGCAAACTTATCGCGAACAGCATCGTCAGGCTGTCCGAGTGCAATCACCGCATCCACCTCCGCCGCTGCGATTGCATCTACATTCCGTCCTACACCCACCACCCTCCCGGCCCCAAGGTAGCGCGCCACCTGCAAAGCCAATTGGCCGGCCACACCCGTCGCTCCCATCACCAGGACCGTTTCCCCTGCGACCAGCCCCCCGCGCACTTTCATGGAAATCCAAGCGGACATCCCTGGGTTGGCGATCGCCGCCGCCTGGGCATCGCCGATTCCGTCGGACAAGGGTACACACATTGACGGTCGGATCACCGTGCGCTCGGCCATCGAGCCGAAGGGTGCGCGGGCCACCCCAAAATAAACACGGCTCCCGTCTTCCAGCGTGCCCACACCGTCTACACCAGGAACAAACGGGACAACCGCATCACTCGAATAATGAGCCCCGCTCGCGCGTGCCTTCACAACGGGATGCAGCCCCGCCGCTTTGACGTTGACGATTGTTTCGTTCTCCCCCGCAACTGGACCTGGGAATTCTTGATATTTCGGTGATTGACCTAGTGCGTTCATCACGGCAGCTTTCATTGGGAAGACCTCCTTAACTTAGTTAAATTGAATTTAACATTGTTAAATCAAGAATGCTAGACTTTTTTTATGCCTCTTGATCAGCAACTTATCCTCAAACAGGCGTTTTCCATTCTCAATGAGCTGGGCCTCGATGGGTTGACTTTGCGGCGCCTTGCCTCGCGGTTGGGTGTGCAGGCGCCCGCGATCTACTGGCATTTCAAAGACAAACAGGAACTGCTGGACAAAATGGCCACCCAGGTTTTCAGGGAGGCGCTCCAAGAATCCCCTCGGTTTGATGCCATGGAAGCATGGCAGGATTGGGCATTGAATTACTGTCTCGGGTTGCGCAGAACGCTGCTTCGGTACCGGGAGGGCGCAAAAATGTTCAGCGGAACCTATCTCACTGACGATGAGCTGTACGCGCCAATGGAGGCCCGCTTGATGAAGCTCACCAGCGCGGGCTTCAGCTTGCGGCAATCGGTACTAGGTCTCAGCACGCTCTATTGTTTCTCGGTTGGCTTCGTCATCGAAGAACAGGCGACCATCCTCGCGCAGCAGGAGAAAAACCCGCGGTATGAACTGGCCCACCGAAATGCGCGGATTGACAAGATGAAACATCCTCTCGCTCACGCCGCCGGCAAGGAGATTTTTACCGACTACGATTCTCGTTTCGTTGCAGGCGTGAACCTGGTCATCACGGGAATCGCGTCATTACTGCCGTTCCCAGGCGCGGTTTGACGAATCACCCTTCAGCGGAGACAATAGGAGAGTTGCATCCCTCCAGACGTGGGCCTGTGGCGCAGCTGGGAGCGCGCTTCCATGGCATGGAAGAGGTCATCGGTTCGATCCCGATCAGGTCCACCAATCAACCACTTCAAAATCAATGGCGTGTGGGAGAGATTCACATCCCTCCTCTGATTTGGTATTGTCCTGCGGACCGCATGAAAGGCCGGCTGCGGCAGGTCTAGAGGCTCGGCCGGGTTATGAAGCGCCCGCTCGCGGCGGTTGCCGGGTCAAGAAAACCGCCAGCCTTATTCGGGAAGACGAAGGCTTCCGGCGATTCATCGGGACCTATTGCCTTCCAAACCAGCAGATCAGCGAACATCAGCAGAGAGATATGTATCCTTTGCAGGCTCTTCTTGGTCTTGCCCCTTTGCGGATCTTTGCCGTGTGGGCAGTTTCCTCAAGCATAAGAGAGAACCCCCGGGATCGAAGGACCTCCAGCGGAAAGCAAAGAGCTCGATCAGGCACTGCGCTCCGGATCAGCGACGAACAACTTCTCCTCCGGCGTAAGCCCTCCTATGAGTTCTCATCGGGCTTTCAATGAGCAAATAAGGCCGCTTGTTTCCTGACTTTTGGCCAATCTTAAGAATTGTTAAGCGCAGAGCAGGCGGTTGCAACTGTGCGAGACTGAGAAAACGGTGTGAGCTGGTAAATGCCCGCCTGTTCCTGAGGCCTCAAAGATGGAGACCGGCGAAAAGCAACTGTCGCTTTTGCTTGTCGATGACGATTCGGAGCTGTGTTCGATGATGAGGGAATTCTTTGCCGAGGCCGGCCATCGTCTGGATTGCGCACTTGACGGCCGGACCGGCTTATCCTTGGCGCTCAACGGGGCGTACGATCTCGCGATTCTCGATGTCATGCTTCCCGTTTTCGACGGCCTCACGCTGCTGCAGCAGTTGCGGAGGCGTAGAGATCTGCCGGCCATCATGCTCACCGCGCGCGTGCAGCAGCAGGACCGGATTCTAGGCTTGAACAGTGGGGCAGACGACTATCTTCCAAAACCATTTGATCCGGATGAATTACTGGCGAGGATTCGGGCGGTTTTGCGCCGCTCGGATGCTACGAATTTGAAAGCCAGCGTAATTTTGACGATTGGCGAAATCCAGGTCAACTCCTCAACGCGCGAGGTCTGGAGCGCGGGCTTGCCCGTGGAACTGACTGCAATGGAGTTCGACCTGCTAGAAATGCTGATGCGCTCCGTTGGCCGTGTTATCTCGCGAGACGAGATTACGGCCGCACTGTTCGAGCGTGCGGCGACACCGTACGATCGTTTTCTCGATGTTCACATAAGCCATTTACGCAAGAAGCTGGAGAGCGGCCGAAGCCTCATCCGCACAGTTCGGGGAGTTGGGTATGTATTCACTGGAACGGCTTAAACCATGGCCAATGAAGACGCTCTATTACGGCGTCTTGCTGGCGATGGTAACCACCCTTTCGCTCTCCTTTCTAGTGTTTCGAGTGATCTCGGATCGCATGGAACAGCAGGCCTTCAACCCTCTCTTTGAAAAATTTGACGAATTGCAACTGGAGAGCGCCCGCACTGCGCTTAAACACGGTGGGCAAAAAGGGCTTGTCGACTATCTGGCAAACCTGGACCGCATCTTCCAAGGGTCAACGCACTACCTGCTTGACTCGCACGGTATGGACCTGATTTCAGGTGAGAACAGAGCAGAAATGCTTCCCCCCAGTCCATCCACCAGGTGGCGCATTCAGACGCATGGTCATTGGATCAATTCGCACCGCTCGGCGGACGGGCAGTACTGGTTTGTTGCTGAGGGTTTGCAAAACCGGCCGCGTATCTGGACGTTTCTTCCCTATTACTTCCTGGTCATCGCCGCCACGGGAGCCCTATGCTGGCTCGCTTCTGCCGGCGTCGTGAGCCCAATCCGCAGGATAGCGGTTTCGATTGCGCAATTCGGACAAGGCGATCTTTCAGTGCGCGTCAACACAAGACGGCAGGATGAAATTGGACAACTCGGTCGATCGTTCAACCAGATGGCGGAACGGCTTGAGCGGTTGATTGTCAGCGAGCGAAGGCTGCTCGGAGATATATCGCACGAACTGAGGTCGCCGCTGGCACGGCTGAAATTCGCTACCAGATTGGCCAGAACATCTTCTGACAGCAATGCGGCACTGGATCGCATCGAACGCGATGTGGACCGGATTACCTCACTTGTGGCCGACATCGTTGAGATCACATTCATTGAAGGCGATCCCTCTGTTCAGGGCACCACTGTGGTGCGCCCAGCAGAAATCCTGAAAGAGGTGATTCGCGATTGCACTTTTGAAGCTGAAGTTCGCTCTTGTCGCATCGCCGTGAATGGTCAGCTCGCCGGCGAAGTTCTGGGCAGTCATGAATTACTGCGCCGTGCGGTAGAAAACGTACTGCGCAATGGAATTCGCTATTCGCCCGATCATTCCACAATCGACGTTTCGCTTGCTGAAAACTCAGGTGCTGCACATATAACGGTTCGAGATTACGGCCCAGGGGTTCCTGACGACGCGCTCACGCGCATTTTCGATCCGTTCTTCCGCGTTGAAGAGGCGCGGGATGCAACGAGCGGAGGTTCTGGATTGGGATTATCCATCGCCAAACGGGCCATGCAAGTGCACCACGGCAGCATCTGCGCGGAGAATGCGTCGCCAGGCCTTCTCGTAAAAATCGCGATTCCACTTTTCAATTCAATCAGTAGAGATTGAAGTAAATCCTTTATCTGTCAGGCCCACGCAGCTCTTAAGAATTCTTAAGGTTCAATATTCGTCATGCGTAGTTTAATTCCGGTATTGCCTTATGCGACAGCGAGAAAGCGCGAGGCACTAAGGAGATTCATATGAAACGTTTCTTTGGCTTTGCCATGATAGTCGCCCTGTTGTCCGTTCCCGCTTTCGCCGCAAAGAACTCTCAAACGGTGAAGCTCGCAACAATTGTGACAGTCGGTTCAACCCAGATTCCCGCAGGTGATTGCAAAGTGACCTGGACAGTTTCTGGCTCAAGCGCTCAAGTTACCCTGGCCGAAAACGGAAAAATCCTGGTCACAGTGCCGGCGAAGGTTGTCGACCAGAGGAACGACAGCATCAGCGTAGCCACGAATTCCACGAATGGATCCAACGTCCTGATGACAATCAATCTGGACAAGGTCAGCCTGGTATTGGGAAGCGGACCGGTTTCAGGCCAATAAGTGCCTTGCAGTTCCGGCAAGTGATCCATTCATGTTGAGATTGCGCGTCGCAACGCTTAACAATTTCGTTCTCACATAGCTTCGTTCAATGACACCTTCCTCGCGGCGAAGGAGGATCATCTCAACTGGGAGCCTACCCCGGCAGGTGAATCCTCCATCGTCGCGTTTTTTCTGGAATTGCTCTAAAACCGTCATATAAAGCCCGATTCGGAATGACCGCTAACTTTGCCCGCCGCTTCACCTGAGTCGATGCGGACATTTTCGCTAAACCTAAATGACATCCTGAGGTTCCAATCTAGAGCGGCAACCCTTGCAGAATCGTAACCCCGGAACCTTTCATCGCGGCATCTATAAGTTGGTTCCAATTCTTTTGGGCATCCTGGTCCCTGGAATTCTTTGTCTCCTTGTCATACTTGTCTTCAATCATGTTTGCTCGTTGCTGGTGTTTGCTTACGGCAGCACCGACATGTCGACCCAAGGCAGGTATGGAATCCGCCTTGATTTGCTCCAGTTCCCTCGCTAGCGCACGTACGGTAAGAACCGTGATGTCGAAATGGCCTTGCTCATGCTTCAATAGATCGGCTGTCTTCCGGGCAGTACTTACCACCAGCGTCTGGCTGCTATCCAGGCCGACTGTCAATGTAAGGTTCGGCAGCGAGAATCTGCCTTGAGCCAAGACAGGTTGAATTGCTGATAACGGGGACATCGTCGTAGCGGTCTGCGCGTCGTCTCCAGACGAGTCCGGCAGAGTGCTCACGGGCAAGAAATCATTCCAGGTAAGCTTTGTCGGCGATACAACCACGGTGACACTCATTACACCCTCCGGAGAAGTGAGCAAAGCACGATGACGGAAAAGCCCGGTACCTGGCTGAATTGAAGATCGTGATCCAATTGGGTTTTCAACAGGGCTAGTCGGCGCATTGTGCCCAATTCAGGCTGAGTTTAGCTTAGTTGTCACGGCTGCCTCAATGGAATTGATACTGGAGACGAAGAAGCTGACATCCGTAATTCTTGGCTAGGCCTGGGCGAGACCATTTGGCGATAACTCGGCTTTTGACTTGTTGATGTTTGAACGGCTGAAGCGCTGGCGGAGAACTCTCACTCGAAAGGGGAAAAATGTCAGAATGCCGATCAGGGCATGTCCAAACGCACGACCTCTATTCTTGCCTGAATTCGGGACCGTTCAGCTGATGAACGTGGACCGCCCATGGCGGGCCTAAGGTCTTCGGTATAGTTTAAGAGTCGATGAAACCCGGATTCACGATCATCCTGTTTGGTTCACTGCTCTATTCAGTGGGTTCTGTTGCCGGCCAGGCCGCCGGTAACAACGATCGGAGTTCGCATGTCGCTCCGACTACTGCGACATGGGTCTCGGTCCCGGTGCCGAGCGTGATCAGCGCGAACGGCGCGAGCTACAGTGTCGAGCCAGACGGCTACCTATATGCGACGGTCCACAGCGGAGCGCTGCCCAATATTGTCAATTCCGTGTTGCGCACCTTGGCGACGAACCCCGGGACGTGGACGGATATCACCGGAACCGGGCTTTCGAATGGGTCAGAGTTTTTAGGCGCAGTGGGCATGATGCCAAACGGCACCATTCTGGTGTCGGGCGCGCAGCCAAGTGGCGGCGTCGCAGATGTGTTCGCTTGGAACGGCTCGACGACGAAACCGGTTTGGACGAGGGTCAAGGGGTGGGATCGGGTATCGTCATCGCGCATTTATGGGTTCACAAACGACTCGGCGGGCTATACATATTTCTCGCCGGCCTGGAGCGGCGACATCTGGCGCAATAAGGCGCCAAATTCGCTCAATTTCACGCGGGTGGTGGCGAACCTTTACGAGGTGACTCATGGGGGCGCTACCGGACATCCGACCACGGGCGGAATCTACGCGTTGAGCGTCTTCAACCTCGACGACGGCAAGGGCGACATGATCTGGGCGTGTGGCGAAGGCGAGTTGGACAACATTTCGCTAAACTTCCGCGCCAAGAGCAACACGGCTTACCTTACAACAGCGCAAGGTTACACCGGAAACTGCACTGCCATCGATAAAAGCCCGACGACGATCCTGGCGCTTCGTCAAGCGAGTGCTTCGCTGGACTCTGGATACGACATTCTGACCGGCATTGACATTGCAACCCGGGCAGTGACCGTGCACCCAGGTTCCTATCCGCGCAGCTCAACGGGTTTTCCTGCTTACATCAACATGAACCAGGTTGGCCTGCTGCACTGGGTATCGGGGACCAACTGGATCGTCAGCAATCAGGCTTCAAATCAAGCCTATCTGCTGCTGTCGACCGACGATGGCAACACCTGGACGGACATGACGGCGCGCGGAGGGATCGACTCGTCGTGCACCGGACCCAATTTATCGGTCGGTGCGGTGGCAACCAGTCAGTTTGTTTACGCGCGCTGCCAGCGCGGCGCGGTGCTGTGGAGATATGGTCCGCTGTAGGCGCCGGTCCCGTGGGATTTACAGACTTACGGCGAGATAACGTAAATCGCCGTCAAAGCTGCGGCGAACCGGGCGGTTCCTGTCATTGGTTTCGAGGCTTTGCGGGCCCTCCGCGAATCGGGCTAATCACGTCTCAATGTTCAATTCATATTGCCGCTGCAAAGGTCCTTCAAGACCTGAGCGTGGAGCCCCGGAAATGCTGAGATTGACACTCTGCTTTCAAACGCATCAGAGCGTCTTCACCGGCGATTTCACAGGCGATTTCGCGCCTTTCCAACCAACTGATAAACATCCGCAAATGGGAATGGAGCCTCCATCCATTGTGCAAACAATTGCATATTGTCATTGGACGGTGCTCGTTATCTCAATATTTATGAGCAATCGGTTCGGCACTGGGATTGCAATGATGCTTAAGTACCAAACAATGTGGTGCTGCGGTAATCAGCAGTACGGTACTATTGTGCTACAGCTCTGAAAGGTTTTCTTGACCTGGGGATTCAGAGGAATTCCACGGATCGACTTGGACGCCGGACGATGGCATCTTGAAAATGGGGCACATGACAGACAATTTCAAAAGAGAAAACGACCGACGGGGAAGGCCGCGCTTCTCAATGAATGCACCCCTCACCGTATTAATCGGGGACCGAGAAATTCCAGCCTATACCAGGGACTTGAGCAACCGGGGCGTGTATTTCTACCTGGACCTCATCGACAGCAACCTGGTTGACAGCGATTTCGAATTCACGGTCGATTTGCCGCCCGAAATCACCCTCTCAAGCTGTTGCTCAATTCGATGCCGTGGTCGACTCGTGCGCAAAGAAAGCACCTCGAAGAATTTGACGGGAATAGCCGCCGAAATCCTCGATTATTCGATCCTCAGGGATGCTGTCACAGGCTAGAGCCTGCGCATCCCAAGAACTCGGTGATCGACAAGCCAGCTTTTCAATACATAGACGAGTTTGTTGTTGCTGTCAGGGTCGGTTGGCAACAGAAAAAAGCCGGGATCCACTAAATAGCGAAGCGAATTGTAAACAATACCCTCCATGACCTCGCCATCAAGGAACTGAAGCCGCATCCAGATTCCGTGGACAATGGGGGCCCTGGAATGGAAATTCAAGTCCTTGTGGTCTGGATCTCCATCGAAGGTATTTACATAAAACACCGCTTTTACATCCCGGGTTGGGATCTCCTCGACGGTTTCCGATTCGAGAAGCCGCACCCTGAAGATTTCCGGGGAGCTCGCAGGAGCGTTGCTCAACAGCTCTTCAATCGTGTTCCAGATCGGGGATTCCAGGTAACCCTTGACCCGTTTGGCGCCAAACTGGATCACAACCTTCTCCGACCTGGGTGAATTCGTCATGCTCGTCAATGGGCAATCTTTCTAAGTGGGTGCGTTCAGGCCGTAACTGCGAAGAACCTGAAATGTGACGTAATGATCGAGAATTGGCGCACTTATGCCAATACCTGTTTCGTGCTAGGGAAGCCAGCCCCGGTAACAAGCCCAAATCACTGATTGTGTAGATGTCCCGAAAGAATGTTGACGTACTTCCTGTATCGAGCCTCCAACAGGCAGTCGAACTTAATTTGACTAAAATGCAATGTTGGAATCGTTGCTCAACACCTCGTCAATTCCTTCCAGGCTCTGGGTTGCAGGTCCGTTTCTACCGTCTGATTCCAAGCTGAAACTCGATTGCTTCCAGGCTTGACGGCTTTAGTTCACCTGCTCATCGACTCAGGCGCTCTTTCTCTGGTTCAGGCTGAACTGCTTTTCTGGCGGACTGAGATTGTACTGCTTGATTTTATACAAAAGTGCCTTATAGCTGATCTGCAAATCGTTTGCAGCTGCCTTGCGGTTCCAGCCGGTGCCTTCCAACGTTTGGGCAATCACAGCAGACTCGGCACTCCCCTTTAGATTTCGAACAAGGTATTTCAAGCCGCCACTGCCATCCGTGTCTTCTCCAGCTGTGGAAAGCGACCCCGTACCGTGCCGTGGACTCAGCTCTTCGATAATTGCCTTTTCGTCGCCCAGAACAAGGTAACGCTTGATCGTATTCTCCAGCTCACGCAAATTACCGGGCCAGGAATGACCTGATAATGCCTGCAAAAGCGCGGCGGAAATCGGCAGCGGGTCACACTCGTATTTGGTGGACACCTTGCGCATAAAGTGCTGCGAAAGAATTGGAATCTCTTCAGTGCGCTCCCGCAACGGAGGCATTTTCACCGTAAATCCGTTCAAGCGATAGTAGAGGTCCTCGCGAAATGCCTTTTGCGCAATAGAAGCCTTGATGTCGATGTTGGTTGCGGCGATCACTCGAACATCGACTTTGACGCTTGCTCTGCTGCCGAGACGAGAAAAGCTTCCGTCCTGCAGGACCTGCAGCAGTTTCGCCTGCAATACGGTCGGCATCTCTCCAATTTCATCCAGAAAATCGTGCCGTTGTTGCAGATCTCAAACTTGCCCGGCTTCGATTTGACGGCGCCGGTAAATGCGCCTTGCTCGTAGCCGAACAGCTCACTCTCAAGGAGGTCAGCAGGCATGGCTGCGCAGTTTACTTTCAGAAAGCTGTGCCGGCTCCTGTTTGACAGCTTGTGGATCAACATGGCGGCGACTTCCTTGCCCGTGCCGCTTTCACCAAGAATAAGAACCGGGATGTCTGCTCGCGCTACGAGAGTGCAGTGAGATTCAATCTCTCGCATCCTCTTGCTGCATCGCACAAAGGATGTGTTCGCATCGAGAGGTATTTCCTTGATGTCGTCACCGACCTCGGGCTTTGTCGCTTCTTTCAGCCATTGTTGAACCGCAAGGTCAATATCGCTTTTCCTGAAGGGCTTGAGGATCACGTCGCTGGCGCCCATTCGAGTGGCGGCTACAACTTCCTTCAACTCGGCGGAACAGGCCAGCATGATGATTGGAAGCGACGGATTTGAGGCGCGGGTCTTTGAAAGCAGACGCAGCGCATTGTCTTCCGAGTCGTCATCGGCAACATGCCAGTCCATCAAAAGAAGGTCCGCCGGAGACTCCGTAAGACTCCGTGTCATTTCTGTGGCCTCAGTGAAGAGGCTAACGTTGAATCTGTCCGAAAGGATGCGGTGAACGTAATCCAGAATGGCCGGATTTGCATCGAGAACGGCGATTTGTGGGCGCTTCGAATCTTGTGCCTTCATCCGTGTTCCTCTGATCGGCTTGCCATCCTCATTCAGTCGCTATTTCCCAGACACTCTTCCAAGGTGCCCTTTCCGGCGCACGTCAGCCGCACAAGGGGCCATACACTCCGCAAAGCGATCGACTGCGAACTGCATCTGAAAACACCGCCGAAGCGGGGTTCATGTCACCAAAAAGGAAGGCCCCCCAGGGAAGCAACCTAACATGTCGCTTGAGAAGAATCTTACCACTAGAAGTGGCAAAAGATTCTCCACTTGTGCAACGATTTTCACATCCTGAAGTCTCTCACCCACAGAAACCTCTGTAAAGACCTGAAATAGTTACCTATGCACGTATTTATAGGTTACTTTAGTTGTAGATCAACGAGAACCGGTCGTTGGGGTCTGGCTTAACAGTTGCTTACAGACCAGTGAGCGACTTTCTCGCCGGGGGAATCAGATGCCTCTGCCACGCGCCGCCGAATTTGTGGATACTCGGGAACTGCCTCCGGTGAACGTGATCTTCGGGCAGTCATCCATCATGGCAGTTGCGCGGGAAAAGCTGGAACGTATTGCAGACACGAACGTTCCGGTTCTACTTCAAGGAGAAAACGGCACCGGCAAAGACATCTTTGCCAAGTTGCTGCATGCGCGTTCAAATCGAGCGAAAGCAGCCTGGGTCAAGGTGACATGTCCGGCGATCCCGCATTCGCTGATTGAGTCCGAACTGTTCGGCTATGAAAAAGGAGCCTTCACTGGGGCCTATGTGACCAAACGAGGCCGGCTGGAACTCGCTCACCAGGGAACACTGTTTTTGGATGAAGTTGGCAGCCTGGATATGTCGGCACAGGCCAAGTTGCTGCAAGTGCTTCAAGATGGAAGTTTTATGCGCGTCGGCGCTCAGGAGTCGAGACGCGTGGACACACGCCTCATTTGCGCTGCGAACGGCAACCTCCGGCAGCAGACCGAAGATGGAACCTTTCGGTTGGACTTTTTCTTCCGCATCAACGCCGTAACAATTGAAGTGCCGCCTTTGCGGCAGCGGGCGGTTGACTTGCCAATTTTGGTCGACTACTTCCTCGACCGGCACTCGAGGGCATTTCGGCTGAATCCGAAGCCGCTTTCGCGCGAAATGATGCGCTTGATGCAGCAGTACAGCTGGCCAGGAAACATCCGGCAGTTGGAGAACCTGGTCCGCAGCTACGTCCTGATCGGTAGCGAGGAGGCACTGATCGCCGACCTGGCGCCTGCAGCCCCGGCCAGCCTGGTCCCCAACATCGATTTGGCCATTCCGATCTCATTGAAAGAAATCACCAAGGCTGCCACGCAGGACCTGGAACGGCAGATCATTCTGAAGGTTCTGCAGGCCAACGGTTGGAGCCGCTTGAAGACGGCCAAGTGGCTCAACATCAGCTATCGATCGCTACTTTACAAGTTGCAGGAAACGAACGCCGGCGGGATCTCAGCCCGACCGCTCAATGGAAAAGCGAAGGCCATAAAGCCAGTCCAGCCGCAAAGCGCCCTTGCTGGCAGTGACATGGAACAACCGAGTGCCTGAAGAAGCATTCGGCGATCGCCCGCGTAACTCCGCACCCTAGATCCAGCCCCGCACGCGATAATCTGAGATCTTGATGGACTCAATCACCATGCTCTGAAATGCCTGGAAACGCCCATTCCAATGTTCGGTGGCATGGAGCACATCCGGCGCCACCATGGGTGTCACGTCGATGCCGAGTTTGCGAAAGACGCGGATCGCGCGAAACATATGAAAATCGCTGGTGAGCAATACTCTTTTGCCCGGTATCCCTTTAAGTAAACGAGCCGTTTCCAGTGCGTTCTCCCGCGTGCTCGTTGATCGCCACTCAGCCAGGATGGTCTCTCGAGGAACTCCTTCTGCGATCAGGAAATTCATGATGCCTGGACCGCCTCCACCGCTGACCACGATCTTTTTGAAGCCTCCGGTCTGCCAGGCAAGGACGGCTTGACGCGCACGCCAGTAAGACGAGTAGGAGATGCCGCCCTTATCATCGGCGGCCGCGCTGAGCAGGATGAGAACATCTCCCTTAGGCTGGTCGATGGGTCCGGCGTAGAGCACTGCCCACCAGGAGACAATCGGAGTCGTGATCACCAGAACGGTGAGGAATCCGATGACCGCAAGCAGGCGGACCAACGTTTGAACGATCGTTTTCGGGACTGTCATGGCCAGATCCCCGTATTGCCGAAGGAGGGCTTATCCGGCATGCGCCTCCGCCTGACGACTTGCTACAACCGACTCAAAGATCTCGAGTAGTTCTGCCGCAACGGTGCTCCAACTTCGACCACGCAGTGCGGAGATCGCCGCTGCATCCCACGTTGTGTCCAGAACGGATGCCAATGCGATTGCCAAGGCTGCCGGGTCCCGGGGGGGCACAAGGCGTCCGCACTCGTCACCCATGATCTCAGGAATGCCGCCCACATTCGTAGCGACCACTGGGCGGCCGCATGCCAGCGCTTCCAGAATCACGTTTGGGCACCCTTCCATGTAGCTGGGAAGAGTGACCAGGTCAGAGGCCGCGTTCCAGATTGCAACCTCATCGAAGGGGCAAGGGGGCAGCACATGGATGTAACTTCCAGCGTTATGCGATTGAATCGCGCTCTCGATGAGGGGTTGATCCGGCCCCTCGCCAACCAGATATACCTGCAGGTCAGGCCGCTGTGGGTGTAGAGAAACCGTGGCCTCGACGAGTTCACGCAGGCCCTTTTTAACGTCCATGCGCCCGATGTAAACGACCGCCTCCGCGGCCGCGTGAATACTCAGCCTCTCTCTCGCTTCAAGCCGGTTCCTCACGTGAAAAACCGAAAGGTCGCAACCATTGATAATGGCGCGAGTCTTCTTGGGCGGTGCGCCCATGGCGACAGCTTTCTCCCGAAGGTCCTCACTGACTGTGAGCAGGAAATCCGCCTCGCACAGAACGGTGCGCGTTCGCATGGCCGAAAGGCGATCGCCGATGCTATGGACATCCGATCCAATACCCATGGCGACGACTGGAACCGAGAGAGCTTTGCCAATTTGCAAGGCAGCATACCCATAAGGGTAAAGAACAAAGCTGAAGATGAGATCGGGCGCAAAGCTCTTGACGTGCGGCAGCAGAACGCGCGCGGCCATCCAACCATTGAACGGCCGTGAAAGCAAGGGCAAGGCAGGATAGTCAAAGTAACTGACGTCGACATCCGGCAAGCTATAAGAGGCATCGAGATTGTTGTAAGTCCTGCTGCGCGGCTTAAGAAACGACGGGTAGACGGAGTT
>Ga0181535_10000902_pt1 | contig 41228 bp, 30 predicted proteins | sample PEATcosm2014_Bin_44_FD_119774 | JGI IMG/M metagenome (GOLD analysis project Ga0181535, IMG submission 119774) | Peatland microbial communities from MTU Mesocosm Facility, Houghton, MI, USA - PEATcosm2014_Bin17_30_metaG | ecosystem: Environmental > Terrestrial > Soil > Wetlands > Peat | place... | reverse complement strand
CAGTGTCGATGCGCCCGAATCGAATGTCTTTCGTCGTCATGCCCTTGTCCACGGTCGCGCTCTGCTGGAAGAAAAGCATCCACGGCGTGACGGTAGCGCCGATGTCAGAGAGCAGGATCAGCAAAGTCTCCTGGCCCACGCGCGGCAGCGGCGTCCACGTCACCATCGCATGGCCGATTGCGCCCCATTGCGGGTGAGCCATCAGGGCCACGGGCACGAACACCAGGTTGCATGCGGCGGCAGCCAGGGTCACACGCTCCCATGTCCAGTAGCGGTGGCTCAGCAGCGCGGAAAAAAGCACCACAAGCGCCACCAGAACCGCGGCCCACGGCGGCACGCCGAAATAGCCGAACCCGGCGCGGATGGCAATGAACTCGGTCACCAGCGTGAGAAAGTTCCCGAAGCTGAGATCGATCACCGAGAACCAGCCCCAGAACGGTCCGAAGCGCTCGAAGATTAGCTCGGCGTGGCCGCGATGAGTGGCCGCGCCCAGCCGCACCGTCATCTCTTGAACCACCAGCGCCATCACAAAGGTGAGCACCACGAATGGAAGGAAGAAGCCGATGCCGAACTTCGCGCCCGTTGCGGCGTAGGACAGCATGCTCGGGCCGTCGTTCTCGCCCAGCATCACAAGGATGCCCGGGCCCACCAGCAGCCAAAGGAGCGACGCGTGCCCGCGCAGCCCCAGCGACCGCCGTGCCGCGCTCACGCGCGAGCGGTCGTAAGCGCGATCGATGTCCTCATGCGTGACGACCACATCGTCGACTGCGATTGCATGATCTGGACCGGTCTTAGGGCTGGCATTCATCGGCGTGGCATTCCTTGGCCTGGCATAACTCGGCCTGGCATTACTCGAGATCGACAGGAGGTGCGGAATTTTAGATTTTTCTGAACACTTGCAGAACCGGCAAACGCGACGGGCGATGCACGCTCACTTCGCTCCCCGGCAGAAGGTTCGGTCTAGGTGCGACCGCGCACAATGCAGAATCCGCCGCGGAGCCCGCGAACACTCTCAACCTCAGTATGCCACAGGTTGTTAAGCTAGGTTAATCTTTTCTTTTAGATTAAATTACGATGAACTCCGGTCTTCTATCAGGGCGTCTGGTGCCCCTGGTCTCTGGTCTCTGGCCTCTGGCCTCTGGTCCCTTGGTCCCTTGGTCCCTATTCCCTATTTCCTATTCCCTGCTTCCTAGTCCCTAGTCCCTATTCCCTGTTGCCTGCTTCAGCCAGACGGCCTCAGCAGCCGGCCGGCCCAGGATGGTGTTGCCTGTAGGTAGATCAATCAAAACGGTTTGGTCATAATTCTGGCTGAGCACGCGCAGGCTCTTGCCCGGCCCGACGCCGGAGGCATGAAGGAATTCGAGCAGCTTGGGATCGCGCTCCTGGAGGCTGATAACTGTGTAGCGCTTGCCTGCCGCAGCCTGGGAGAGCTGCATCTCGCCCCTCTTTTTCCTCTCAGCAGGGTTCAGGGGAAGAACCGAGTTCCCGTGGGGGCAGGCGCCGCTCTCGCCCAGCTTCTCCTTGAGCTTGGCTTCAAAGGCCGGCGAAACCGCGTGCTCCAGCCGCTCGGCTTCTTCGTGGATCTCGTGCCACTCCATGCCGAAAACCTCGCTTAGCATGCGCTCGATCAGGTGGTGGCGCAGCGCGGTGCGATAGGCCGTCTCGCGCCCCGCCGCCGTCAGCCGCACAATGCCGTCGTCGCCCACCTTCACGCAACCATCGCGCTTCAGGCGCTTGATTGCCATGGTCACAGCGGGCGCGGAGACTTCAAGCCAATGCGCGAGCATGGCCGGGATCACCTGGCGGCCCTCGGCCTCGGCCTCAAGAATGGCCTTGAGGTAATTCTCCTTCGAAACGTGGATCGAATCTTTCATGGCTTAACTGGAGTTCAGTTTAAACCGGTGGACGGTGAGCGGTGCACTGTGGACCGTGAACAACAGTGGAGGGCGGCCGGTGTGTGGCGATCTCGCACAAAGCCCTCGCGACCATTACTCCCAGGAATGCCTACACTGCGACTGACGATGTCGATGGTCTGCACACGCGGTCGGTCATCGCATCCTTCATCTCTGCTCACGGATATGACCGCTACGGGCAGATGGTCGAGTATCTGCGCATGGGACGTGCTGCCTCCATCCCAGGCTTCGCAGCGCCCTCTCGATGTACCGCGCAAGACGAGAGATTGAGGGTCGAATGATCTCTCTTCTTAAACCCGGGGGCGCCTCTTCTCCACGCGTTCTCCCGGCGGTGATATGATGCGCGGGTGGCAACGCCGAACGCGCCAAAAGCACCAATCGCCGCTCCCGAATCTCAGGGCTTCGACTCGCGGCGCCTCGCCCGCATCAAGCCTAAGATGCAGGGATATGTCGACTCGGGCAATTTCTCTGGCATCACCACGCTCGTCGCCCGCCGTGGCAAAATCATCCATTTTGACCACAGCGGCGTCCGCGACAAGGCCAGCCAGGAACCTCTCGACGCCTCGACCATTTTTCGTATCTACTCGATGACCAAGCCCATCGTCTGCACGGCGCTCATGACGCTCTATGAAGAAGCGCGGTTTCACCTGTTCGACCCCGTCATCAAGTACCTTCCCGCTTTCGCCAAGGTAAAAGTGTGGAATGGTGACGGCCAGCCGCTCGCGGCCCCTGTTCGTCCCATACTCATCCGCGATCTCTTTACTCACACCGCCGGATTGACCTACGGCTTCCTCGAAGACACACCTGTCAGCAAGATGTACCTCGATGCCGGATTTCTCAGCAACAGCGAGGCCTCGCTGGAGTCGACCATTACCGAGCTTGCACGTCTGCCCCTCGCTTTCCAGCCTGGTTCGCGGTGGCATTACAGCATGTCAATCGATGTCCTCGCCCACCTTGTCGAAGTTCTCTCCGGTCGCCCCCTTCAGGACTTTCTCAAGGAACGCATTTTCTCGCCTCTCGGGATGAGTGACACCGGCTTCTCGGTGCCCGCAGAAAACCGCTCGCGTGTCGCCGCCATGTATGGGCATCCTGACATCGCAACGCACCAGTTTACCGAGATCGTAACTTCGGCTGCCGGGCCAGTCGATGTCTCCAAGACCTACCCGGCCGACAATACGACCACCTTTGCGCGCGGCGGCCATGGCCTCTTCTCAACCGCGGCAGACTATCTGCGTTTTGCCCAGATGCTGCTGAACAGGGGTGAACTTGACGGCGAACGGATCATCAGCCCCGCGATCGCCGCTTTAATGCACAGCAACCACCTGCCGTCGAATCTCATGCCCTTCAGCATCGCTATCGTAGCCATGCCCGGCTACGGCTTCGGTCTCGGCTCGCGGGTGCTGCTTGATCCGGCTGCATCCGGCCTGCCCGGCTCGGCAGGCGAATTCGGCTGGGCAGGTGCGGCGAACACATACTTCTGGGTTGACCCGAAACTGGAACTGGTTGGAATCTTCATGACCCAGCACATGTTGAGCATCGAACCCGCGCAGCGCGATTTCCAGGTGCTTGCCTACCAGGCGCTGGTCGAATAGCGGGAGCTTCCGCTCCTGCTTAGCCGCCCGTTTACATCGCCGATGCGGCCGCTGAGGCGAGCCCGTCACCAGGTGCGATTTCGATCCCTCGACGCCGTTACTCCCGAATGACCGGCAACCCGGAAATAACTACTAGACCAACAGCTCGCCGGGTGACGTTCCCCGGCGGCTGGGGGTTCGGATTTGCGCGGCAACGGGCTTTGTCAAGCCCCCATCACCCCAAAATCTCCCTAACCCCCTGAATCCATTCGCAAAATTCTGTTCCTCAAGTTTGCCGATTATTTCGCCGAATTCGGTAGGCTTAAAGAAGAAAGGAAATGATTCATGGCAGACAAAACCGCGATCGCTAGGAACGCCGCCGGGCCGATGGGTGGATCACTTTGGCGGCCATTGATCACCGACCAAAACCCACCGAAGGTGCCCATCCGGAACGCCCAAAAAACTGCCGCGGAAAAGAAAGAAAATCACGAAATAAAAAAAATGTGCGCGATTCGCTAAATATTCGCCATTTAACTCGTTTAGAATCAGTAAACCGCCCTTTGAATCCTCACAAAAACCACGTCCAATTACGCGCAGTTGCGCAAAACAACTCCTTTAGAATCAATGCGCTAAGATCTCAATGTCGCCCGCGCTGATCCACGCCCTAACCGCCTCATTCTATTGTCTTTGTTTTATGACACCTCACTCCGCCGTGCACGACCACAGTGAACGGTCCACCGCTCACCGTCCACGCTTCACTCACGACCGCCATCACTTCACGCGGACTTTGGGCTCGACGGAGAGGCCGGGGCGGAGCTGATGGTTGGGGTCCTCGTGGGCCAGGTCGGTGAAGTCGATGCGCACCGGCAGGCGCTGGACGACCTTCACGTAGTTGCCGGTGGCGTTCTCCGGCGGGAAGAGCGAGAGGACTGAGCCGGTGGCTCCGCCGATCTGCGTGACGCGGCCGCTGTAGTCCTTGCCGGTGGCATCGGCGTGGATTGTTACGTCCTGGCCGGCTTGCATGTGCTTGAGCTGGGTCTCCTTGAAGTTGGCAGTGACCCAGATGTCCTGAAGCGATACCAGCGTGAGAAGGTTCTGCCCGGGAGAGACGTTCTGGTCGATCTCGACGCTCTTGCGTGTGATGATGCCGTCGGCGGGAGCGACGATCTTGCAGTAGCTCAGATTGAGCTTGGCCTGATCGAGCTGGGCCTGCGCCTGCTGGACCTGGGCTTCAGCTTGCTTGGCTTTCGCATCCTGCGCGGCAACCTGCTGCGGTCCGGTCTCGGCGTACTTCAACATGGCCTGGGCCTGCAATTCCTTATCGTGGGCCAGGCGGACACCGTCCGCTGCGGCCTGCTCGTTGGCAAGCGCGTCGGCCAGCGCGGCTTTGGCTGCATCGGCGGCGGCCACAGCGGCGTCAAACTGCTGCTTGCTGATGACATCTTTCTCGACCAGCGGCTTATAGCGCTCCAGATCCGATTGGGCCTTGGTGTTGTTGGCCGCAGCCTGGGTTACCATGGCGTGCGCCGCCTCAAGCTGCTTTTCCGCCTGCGCCACTCCCGCCTGCGTGCCGCTGACGTCGTAGCTCGCCGAGTTCAGATTGGTCCCCGTATTCACGGTGGTGATCGGCACATTGACACTGGCCACGGCGGCGTTGGCTTTGGCGCTGGCCAGCGCGGCCTCAGCATTCTCGACGGCGACCTGATAGTCGCTGGGGTCGAGCTCGACGATCGGGTCGCCAGCCTTCACAGTCTGGTTTTCTTCCACATCGACTTTGAGGACCTGGCCGCCTACGCGCGCGCTGACCTGGATGAGGTGCCCGTTGACTTGCGCATCGTCAGTATCTTCGCTGAAGGTGGAGTGCCACCAAATGCCGAGGGCGATGATTGCCACCACCACGACGCCAACGACGATGAAGCCCCTGCGGCGGGACCGCGGCGCTTCAATCTCTGTTTCCGCAGGCGATGGGTTCGGTTCAGGTGCTGGGGTTTGATCCGCCACGTTCACTTCCCTCCTAAATACTTCTGATAGTTCTGGCCGTCACCGAGGGCGCGCGCCAGGCTGAGTTTGGCCACGTTATCGCGGTAGAGGCTGACGACATATTGGCTATCGGCCTGGGCGACGGATTGCTGCGCCTGGCTTACGGCAAGGTTATCGCTGACGCCGTTCGCGTAGCGCTCCTGCGCCTCCTTGAGAGCTTCAGAGGCGAGGTCCACGCTGGATCGCGCGACTTCAACCTGCTGCTGCGCCGAAGCGATGTCAAGAAGCGCATCGCGAACGTCGGCTTCGATCTGCGCATTCTTGTCGCTCAACTGGGCCTTCGCGGTATCGAGTTGAGCCTGCGCCTGCTGGGCCTGCCCGCGCAAGGCAAATTCGTCAAAGATGGGCACGGTCAATGAGCCGGTCGCATCCACGGTGCCATGCGAGTGGGCCAGCGTGGGGCCGATGTCGCCGTAATCGGCGTTGGCGGCCACAACGGGGAAACGCGCGGCGGTTGCGGCTCTGCGCTGGTCAGTGGCGGCGGCGGCTTCTTCAACCAGCGCGGCCAGATCTTTGCGGTTGGCCTTGGCTTGCGCGATGAGCGCGTTGGCATCGAGCTGGTCGAAAGGCGCGTAGGGCGCCGTGTCAGTCAAGTTGAAACTTTGCGCAAGGGGAAGACCGATTGCGCGCGCCAGGGCGAGCTTGTCCTTTTCGAGCGAGTTTTGCGCGGCAATCAATTGCTGCTCGAGAGATTGATAATCGACGCGTGCGCGCAGCTCATCGAGGAGCGGAGCCGTGCCGGCCTCGTGACTGTCAACGGCCTGATCGAGCGAGACTTTCGACGTTTTCACCTGCGCCTGAACGCTTGTGACGTTGGTTTGATCGGCGATGACAAGAAGGTAAGCATTGCCGACGGTCAACACGACCATGTCGCGCGCATCCTGAGCCGATAATTGCGCGGCGGCAAAGTTATGCCGCGCGGCGAGATAGTTCTGCAGCGACTGAAGGTCAATCACGGACCAAGAGAGCGAGGCGCGAACGTCGGTGTATCCGAACGGGCCAATGATCTTGGGAAATCCCGGAATGCGCAGCCCTTCGGCGGGCAGATCGGTTTGCGCGGCGGTCTCCTTGGCGCTGAAGTCGATGCCCGGAAGCAGTGATTGCAGCTGGCTCAAACGGGCGGCGCGTGCTCCGGCAGTTTGCGTGGCGCTCAGAATCATTCCCAGATTTGTCTCAAGGCCGCGCTGAATGGCGTCGTCGAGCGAGAGGTCGATCGGCTGAGCGGATGCCTCACCCTTGGGAACACTGCCCTGAAAATCCGTCGCCGCTGGCGGCGATGGCACAGACGGCGTGGGAATTGCCGACGATTGCGCGATCGCAAGCGCGCCCGAAAGGCAAGCGCCGAATACGAGGGCCGTGGCACAGAAACGGGTTAGGGTTTTGATGGAATTCTCTGGCAATTTGGACCTTGCAGTTGAAGGGCGACCGGATGCGCCCGAAAATGGCCATCCTACTACAAATGGATGCGGCTGAAGGACGGCGCGGTTCTTAAATCTAGTGTATCGAATGCGGGGTCTGCCTGCCTTCATTCGCCGACTGTTTCGGAGGACGGCTTAATCGCGGGTGGCGCGGTGGCAGCCGGTTTAGTACGTTCCGGGCTGGCGATAGGGTGAGCCGGCGGCGTAACGGCGCTCATCGCCGCGCGGGTCGCTTTCAATGTGCGGCGATTGATCCCAGATCATCGTGTTGCGGGCGGTGAGATCGTAGGCCGGCCAATCGGGAAGGCCGCGATAATTGGGATTGCCAGTGGTCGCGTAGTGAATCAACATTCCAGACATGGCGTCGGCGAGGGTCTGCGCCGCGGCGATCTCTTCTGGAGATGACCCGATTTGTCCCGGAGCGGCCGAAAGATTGTCGAACATGAAAGGAATGTCGATGGTGTGCACGGCGCGCGCGCCGGGGGCGTCGCGATGCCAGTTCATTTGATAGACCCAGGTGTGCGGCTGGCTGACGGGGTCAGCGGCGCGACGTTCGGCCTCAAGCACCTGGCCGGGCCATGCGCGGAAAGCCGTTGCAGCGGCGATCACGATGTCAATGGGTGATTTGCCAGGATAGATCTGGCGGTATTTGGCGATGACTTCTTCCGCGGAGTAGGGGCCGAGATAGAGGCCGACGGCATTTCGCAGAGCAGCCGGCGCTTCGTCCCAAGTGAGTGTGGCAGGCGCGGCTACAGCTGTTTCGTCATGCGTGTTGCCGAGGATCATGGGCACTGAGGCGGAGAGCGGAGGCGCGTCGGGAGTGAACGGGTCGCGCGAAAGAACGACGCCGTCGACGACGGGAAGCCAGTCCGAACTGGTTGCGGCAGCGGCGGCCTGAATCTTCTCCCACGGCATGGTTTTGAGATCGGCGAGATTCGCCGCCGTGATGCCAAGCTTGCCGACCATGATCTCGGTTCGTCTGGAGGCGATCGCGATGGATGCGCCTTTCACCTGCTGGCCGCTCATGGTCATCACGCGGTGGAAGAGGCCGTGGGCAGCAGGCATGGCCATGAGCGTTGCGCACTTGGCCCCGCCTCCTGATTGACCAAAGATCAAAACCCGGGAAGGATCGCCGCCGAACTCGGCGATATTCTCGCGTACCCAGGTGAGGGCGAGCACGAGGTCAAGCATGCCGGCGTTGCCGGAGTCGGGAAACTGTTTGGGATCGAGGTCGCCAAGGTAGAGAAAACCGAATGCGTTGAGCCGGTGATTGACGGTGACGACAACAACCTCGCCACTACGGCACAGACGCTTGCCGTCGTAGAGCGCGCTGTTGACGGAGCCGTTGTTGTAGGCGCCGCCGTGAAAGTAGACGAGAACTGGGCGCTTGCGGTGGTCGCGTAGGGCCGGAGTAAAGACGTTGAGATGAAGGCAATCTTCGCTTTGAACACCGCTTTCGGGAGCGATACGCGGCGGCGCGCCGGCGATCGCGGATCCCGCCGAACCCAGGCTGGGCGCGGAGCCAATGGCTTCAAGGCCTCGCAGCGTTGTGAGCTGCGGAGCGCGCGTGGTAAAGGCGTCGCAGGCTTTCACGCCGGCCCAGGGAGCAGGAGGTAACGGCGCCTGGAAACGAACGCGCGCAGTGTTTCCACCGTAAGGGACACCGCGGAAGACCTTGATGCCGTCTTCGAGAGTGCCGCTGATCTGGCCGTAGCGCGTTTTGGCGGTCGGGGCCAAGTTCGCCGCGACTTCCTGAGGAGTGAGCTGGCCGGCCAGCGGAAACAAGTGGCGGCCGGCTGCCGTCGTGGCGACCGCGGCCGCGGCGGAGCGCAGGACGGTGCGACGATTGATGGGATTCATGAGCTGGGCTCCGCAAAGGAGTTGAGCGCGACCAACGCGGTCAAGCCATTCTAGCTGCGTCCTGTGCGGAAAGCACTGGCGAATCATTATGCCTCTGAGAGTTCCCTTTTTCGTCGGGCCTTAACAATTCTTGTGGGCTTCGTCCTGTATCAGTTCCGTACGAGAAGGTTTCGATCGGAACCGGCTCTCGGTGCCGAAGGACGGCGGAACGCGGTAGACTTCAGAACACAGCGAATTGGACTGGAAATGGCCAGAAATACAAAAAAAATCAAGCTTTTCAACGGGCGGGACCACTCCTGGATGCAGTTCAATCGGCGTGTCCTGGAGGAGGCCGAAGACGCGGCCAACCCGTTGCTGGAGCGCGTGAAGTTTCTGGCCATTACGGGGTCGAACCTGGACGAATATGTCGAAGTCCGGCAGGCCGGGTTGATGCAGCGCATCGAAGACGGCTATCGCGAGCCAGGCTTCGACGGTCTGCGGCCCGACGAGTCTCTTGAAGTGTTGACCGCCGACATTCACGGCTTTGTGGCCGCGCAATACCACTGCTGGAATAAGCAACTGCTGCCGGACTTACGCAAGCATGGAATCCGGCTGCTCGAGTGGGACGAGCTAAGCGAACATGCACTTGAATTCGCACGCGGCTACTTTCAGCGAGAAGTCGATCCGCTGCTGACGCCGATATCGATCGACCCCGCGCATCCATTTCCACGCGTCCTGAACAAGGCCCTGTGCCTGGCGCTGCTGCTGCGCGCCAAACGGCGCAGTTCCGGCCCTCAGGTGCTGGGTGTAGTGACAGTGCCGCGCGCACTGCCCCGCTTTATCCGCCTGCCCTCAGACCACAACCACCACGACTATCTGCTTTTACAAGACCTGATCGAGCATCATCTTGGGGGTATGTACCGCGGTTACGAGGTGCTGGCATCGGCAGCATTCCGTGTGACGCGCAACTCGAACCTCTACTTCGAGGAAGAAGAGGCGCGGTCGCTTTTGGAAACGATCCGCGTGGAGCTGCACAACCGCCGTAAAGGCGACGCGGTGCGGCTGGAGATTGAGAGCGACGCCGATTCAGAGATCGTGGAGCGGCTGCGCGTGAACTTTGAGCTTGAAGAGGACCAGGTGTTTCGCTGCGAGGGCCCGGTAAATCTTTCGCGCCTGATGTTCTTTTACGGCGACGTGCAGCGGCCGGACCTGAAGTTTCAGTCCTTCACGCCAAAGGCGCTGTTGCTGAGCCGCAAATCAACCGGGATTTTCGACGAGCTGCGCCATCACGACATTCTGCTTCACCATCCTTACGACGCTTACGATCCCGTGGTGGAATTCATTCAGCAGGGAGCGCAAGATCCGGCGGTGGTGACGATGAAGCAAACGCTTTACCGCACCAGCCACGATTCACCGATGTTCCAGGCGCTTACAGAAGCGGGCGGCAGCAAGGAAGCCACGGTGGTGGTGGAGTTGATGGCGCGGTTTGACGAGGCCTCAAACATTCGCTGGGCGCGCAGTATGGAAGACGCCGGCGTGCAGGTTTTTCACGGCGTTGTGGGCCTGAAGACGCACTGCAAGCTGGCCATGCTGGTGCGGCGGGACGAAGACGGGGTCACCCGGCGCTATTGCCACCTCGGCACGGGCAATTACAACCCCGACACCGCGCGGTTTTACACCGACCTCAGCCTGCTGACCAGCGACCCGCAGATTGCTGAGCGCGTTCATATGGTTTTCAACTACCTGACCGCTCACGCCGAGGTCGACGACTATAGCCCGTTGCTTGTGGCGCCGTTGACGATGGCGGAGAGTTTCTTGCGCCTGATTCGCCGCGAGCAGGAGCACGCGCAGGCGGGGAGGCCGGCGCACATCGTGGCCAAGATGAACGCGCTCCTGGAGCCCTCGATTATTCAGGCTCTCTACCAGGCGTCCCAAGCCGGGGTGGAGATTGATTTAATCATCCGGGGACTCTGCATTCTCCGGCCTGGCGTGAAAGGCCTGTCGGAACGGATCCGCGTGCGGTCGATTGTCGGCCGGTTCCTGGAACACTCGCGCATTTATCACTTTGCCAACGGCGGCAGCGATGAAATTTATTTGGGCTCTGCCGATTGGATGCCGCGAAATCTGTTTGAGCGCTGCGAAGTGGTCTTTCCGGTTCGTGATCCCGCGGTTCTGGCGCGCATACACGGCGAAATTCTGCCAGCGTACCTGGCCGACACCGTGAAAGCCCGGATTCAGCAGCCGGACGGCATCTACGTGCGGGCCAGCAAGCTGATCAAGGATGCTGAGCCCTTCTCGGCGCAGGAGTTCCTGATGCAACTGGCGGAGGGGAAGACGGATTTAGACGCGTTGCCCGGGCCCGACGCGAAGCTTCGCACGAAAGCGGCGGAGGAAGCTGAGACAGCGGCAGACTAGGTTGAAAGCCTGCTAAGGCGCGGTTTGCTCAGCAACAACGTGGATTCCACGCTGCGTGTATTGAAATTCCAACGTCCAACTGCCGGCCGCGGCAGGTTTGAATTTCCAATGCCGTGCGGCTTCGAGCGACTTGCTCGCGAAATACTTGCTCGGGCCGGGCGATGTAAGCGTCGCATCGGCGACGAGGCCGCCTGCGCCGACGGTGAGCGCGACCGAAACTCGGAGCGTCCCATTGATGGTCTTCATGGCGCTGGGAACAATGTCGGGGAGAATCTGGTTGACGACTGCGGGATTGATGGCTGTGCCGCTGGCTGCGGGCACCTGCTCAGGTTGAGACTCCGGCGGCAGCGCTGCGGCCGAGCTCGGTGCGGAGACTGCTGCAGGGGCCTGGGCCTCAGGAGTTGAGGTTGTGTCCGATGCCGTCGGCGGAATTGAAACGCTTGGCTGGGGCGGAGTTTTGGCCGAGGGCTGTGCGGGATTCTGTTGCGCGGCCGGAGGCGGCGCGGGAGCCTGAGCCGAAGGAGTGGCGGGCGCGGTTTGTGTCTGTTCAATGGGCGCAGGCGGCTGCTCGCGTTGCGAGAAGATTCTCCAGAATCCTATTCCGGCCAGCAGCACCGCTGCGACAACAAGCACAATAGGAACACGGCGCTTCGCGAGAGGGACTGAGGACGGATTCGCTTTCGGCTCGGCAGGAGCTTTAGCCGGCTCAAGACGCGCGGTGATTTCACTAATCGTGATGCGGCGAGCGGGATCGGTGCGCAGGCACCTTCGCGCCAGAAAAGCAAAAGGCTCGGGCATCGACTGGGGCACGGTTGGGTCGGCCGCTTTGGCGCGATTCCAATCCGGCGGGTACTTGGTAAGGACTTCGACAAGCGTGGCGCCTAGGGACCAAATATCCGACGCCGGAACAATGACCCCGTTTTCCGTCTCCGGCGCATCGCAAACAGTTCGCGACGGCCTGGATATGACGGCTGCGCCCACGGGGCAAACGCCGTACGTGGTGAGCTTGAGGGTGTCCCCCGCGGCCATGATGTTCGAGGGGTTGAGACGTCCGTGGACGAGACCCTTGGCGTGCAAATAAGCCAGGGCGGCCATTGCCGGGCCGAGCATGTCGCGCGTTTCGGCGGCCGAGAGCGGTCGCTCCTTGAGAATCTCGGCGAGAACTTCGTCGGCATACTCTGTGACGACGTAGAGGCAGGAAACGCCGTCGATTTCACAGCGGCCGTGCTCATAGATCTTCATCAGATTCGGATGGGAAAGCGTGGATGCAGTTTCCCAGGCGGCGGCGCGAGCGGCGGCATCCTGATCATCTTCGGCGATCAGCTTGATGACAGCTTTTTGCGATGGCTCGCCCCATTCCGTGAGGAACACACCGGTCGCTTGAGAGCCGCCTAGCCACTGAAGGAGAGGAAACCTTCCGGCTGTAAAACTCCCCACCCAGTCGCGGCTGATTGCCGCTGGACTCATGGTTTCGATCATAGACCCGTCCTCAACGATCATCTTAGCCTTGAAAGCAAAGGATCAAGACGAGTTAACCCACACTTTAGTAAGGGGAAGGGTTGGGAGGGCGGAGCGGTCCTTTGCCGTTTGTTTCCGTGTGCTGAGCGGCGGGCGGAATGGCGGCGAGCCAGCGGGGACGGTTCGGGCCTTGGGATGGCCGAGGCCGGGACGGCATTCAACGAGCGTCGCGCCGCTCAGTGTCGAGGGTCACGGTGCCGAGCGTCCTAAAATTGTGGCAGTGCCGTTTCCCCTCGCTCAGTTGCCGGTTCGGGCCAAAGATCCTGTTGGGGCCGATTGTCGCTCTGTGCATGCGGCCAGACGCATTGATGCTCCACGTCCGGTTGCCCTCTGGCACCTCGCCAGCATGGATGCTCCGACGGTCGCCGTGGTTTGGTCGCTGGCGTTTGCATGGGAGGGCGGAGTTCAACTGACCGAGCGAGTCTTGCTGGTTTTAGCGTTTTCGGTCTGGTGCGCCTATGTATGCGATCGGCTCCTTGACGCGCGGGGGCTCGACGAGCATGGCGAAATCCATTCGAAAAAGGGGTTGGAGCGAACCGGACTGCGCGAGCGCCATTTCTTTCATTGGCGCCATCGGCGATTCCTCGCGCCGCTGGCCGGCGCCGCGGCATGCGTTGCCGGGTTGACGGCGGTGACTTTTCTGCCTCCCTTCGCGCGCGAACGAGGGTTGGTTTTGGGCGCCGCCGCGCTGGTTTACTTTTCGGGCGTTCACGCGGCGCCGCGATTGCAACGAGAAATGCGCACGTCGTGGCCGGTCAGCAAGGAACTGTTGGTGGCAGTGTTGTTCACCGCCGGCTGCATTTTGCCGGCGTGGACACGGATGCATGCCTCGGGAGCGCAGGAGTTCTCATCCTTGTGGTTCTGGATTCCGGCGATTTATTTCGCGGGGCTCGCATGGCTCAATTGCAGCTCGATCGCGAGGTGGGAATCCAGCGATGACGGATTTGACCTGGAGGGCCGGGCCCGCGCGGCGCACGCGCAGAGGCTCACAAACCGGCCGGCGGCTCTCATGGTAGCTTTTGCCGGATTGTTGCTGGCAGCGATCGCGGGCGCAGCGTATTCGCGACCGGCCGCTCTGCTGGCGACGGGCGCCGCGAGCGCGCTACTGCTCGCGCTGCTTGACCGCATGCGAACGCGCTTGACGCCGCTTGCTCTGCGCGCCGCCGCCGATTTGGTTCTGCTCACACCACTGCTGCTTTTTCTGCGATGAACACGACGGCCAATTCGGAGTTGATTGAGCCTGAATCCGCGGAATTCACGGTCGCACCGCCGGCACCGAACTTCGATCATCTGGCGAAGGTTTACCGGTGGATGGAGATTTTCACCTTCGGTCCGTTTCTCGCGCTTTGCCGCAAAGCATTTCTGCCAGAGCTTGTGACGGCGCGGCGCGCGCTCGTTCTAGGCGACGGCGATGGGCGGTTTACCAATGAGCTCCTCCGCGAGAATTCCCAGGTTCAAATCGATGCCTTGGACGCGAGTTCCGCGATGCTCGATGCTTTATTGCGCCGGACGGAAGCGAACAGGCGCCGGGTCTCGGTTCATTGTGCTGATGCCCGCGAGTGGCAGCCGGAAAGGGCTACTTACGATCTGGTTGTCACGCATTTCTTTCTCGATTGCCTGACAACGGACGAGTGTCGAAGGCTGGCGGCAAGGTTGTGGAGCGCTGTTTCGCCTTCTGCCGTGTGGGTGGTCTCGGAGTTTGCGGTTCCGGATGGACGGTTTGGGAGGCTCGTTGCTCACCCGCTCATTGGTCTGCTTTATCGAGCATTCGGAGTGCTAACGGGGCTTAGAATCCGCAGCCTGCCGGATCATCATGCCGCATTGCGCGAGGCCGGATTCGCGCTCGAGCGGCGCCGCACACGGTTGTGCGGATTGCTGGTGAGCGAGATGTGGACTCCCAGACCGGAGGCGTAGAATTGCGCTGGTCGAAAATTCGAATCTCGTCGACGAATGAATCTAAAGGGACCCCTTGATGAAAACGAAACACCTTGCAGCTCTCGCATGCATTTTCGCGTGTTCCATTGCTCGGGCACAGGCGCCAAAACCAGCGTATCCATTCAACGATCCGACGCAGCCGGAAGAGAAGCGGATCGACAATCTGCTTTCGCTGATGACGATCGACGAGAAAATTGACTGCTTGGGCACGAACACAGGTGTGCCGAGGCTGGGGGTAATGAATTTCGGCCTCTCCGAGGGGATCCATGGAGTGGTGCAGCGCGAAGCCCGGGGCGGGCGGTTGCCCATCACCACAACGCAATTCCCACAGCCGCCGGGGATGGGCGCTTCGTGGGATCCGGATCTGGTGCGCGAGGCCGCTGGTGTGGAGGGTTACGAGGCGCGGTTCATTACGCAGACGGCCAAGTATAACCGCCAGATCCTGATGCTGTGGGGGCCGCAATCGGACTTGGATCGCGATCCGCGATGGGGCCGCAGCGAGGAGGTCTACGGCGAGGATCCATTCTTGAACGGAACAATGGCGGTGGCGTTCATCAAGGGCCTGCAGGGCGACGATCCAAAATACTGGCAATCGGCCGCGCTGCTCAAACATTTCCTGGCCAATGAGAATGAGAACAACCGCAATGGCTCGTCGTCGAACTTCGACGACCGGCTTTTCTGGGAGTACTACTCGGTACCGTTCCGGATGGGTTTTTTGGAAGGCGGCGCGAAAGCAGTGATGGCGTCGTACAACGCATGGAATGGCACGGCGATGACCGTGAATCCGATCCTTCAAAGCATTGTCCGCGACAAGTGGGGCGTGGACGTGATTTCAAGCGACGGCGGAGCGGTGACGCTGCTGGTGAATCCGCGCCATTTGTTTCCGGACCAGAAGGCAGCGGTGGTGGCGTGCCTGAAGGCGGGAATCAACCAGTTTCTCGACCGATACAAGGACGAAACGAAGGCCGCGGTGAAGGACGGCGAGATCACCGAGGCGGAGATCGATGCGCTGCTGAGGCCGAAGTTCGACATTACGTTCAAGCTTGGATTGCTCGACGCGCCGGAGATGGTGCCTTATTCGAAGATCAAGGATGCGGGAGGGGATTCGCTGGAGCCCTGGAACACCGACAAAAACCGCGATGTTTCGAAGCGGTTGGCGCTTGAGTCCGTGGTGCTGCTGAAGAACGAGAACAACATTCTGCCGCTCGATAAAAGCAAGATCAAGTCGATTGCCGTGATCGGGCCGCTTGCAGATAGCGTTCATTGGGACTGGTACGGAGGTACACCTCCGTATGCGGTGACGCCGTTGCAGGGAATCAAGGACCTGGTTGGGCCGGATGTGAAAGTGAACTACGCCGCCTACGACACGCAGGCCGGCGAGGACGATGCGATGAAGGCGGCCAGCCAGTCGGACGTGGCAGTGGTGGTGATTGGCAACGATCCGACCTGCGGTGACGAGGCGCATTCGTGGTACAACTCGCCGGGTAACGGTGGCGGCATTACCCTACCCTGCACGGTTGCAAGCGACGGGCGCGAGGGCCGCGACCGGGAGATTATGGACCTGGCGCAGGAGCAGATTGCGAAACAGGTTCTGATCAAGAACCCCAAAACAATCCTGATGCTGATTTCGAGTTTTCCTTTCACCATTAATTGGAGCAAGGACAATGTTCCCGCCATCCTGACCATGGCGCACGCTTCGCAGGATGAAGGAACCGCGCTGGCCAAAGTGCTGTTCGGCGAGTACAACCCGGGCGGCCACCTTTCGGAGACGTGGCCCAAGTCTGCCGATCAACTTCCGGCAAGGATGGACTACAACATTCGCGATGGGTATACGTATATGTACTTCAAAGGCGAACCGCTGTTTCCGTTCGGATACGGCTTGAGCTATACGACGTTCAAATATTCAAATATTCGCACCAGCTCTCCGACTTTGGCGAAGGATGGTGAAGTAACGGTGAGCGTGGACGTGACCAACGCTGGCAGCCTTGGGGGCGACGCGGTGGTGCAAATGTATGTAAAGCACCTGGGCTCGAAAGTGGAACACCCGCAGGAAGAGCTGGAGGGATTCAAGCGCGTGAGCCTCCAGCCCGGCGAGACAAAGACGGTCGCAATCCCGCTGAAGGCGTCCCAACTGGCATGGTGGGACCAGAAGCTGCCGGGATTCCGCGTGGAAGCGGAGCCGGTTCGCGTGATGGTCGGGAACTCGTCGACTGACGTTGAGGCGAGCACGACGGTGCGGGTGCAGTAGGGCTTCGAGAAAACAAATGTTTGGGCGAGATGGTCTTAGGCCTGTGCGATCCCAGGTCTGAGAATCCAGACCCGGGGCACCCGACCTTCGTGGAAGGTTGGGAGCGCGAAAAGCAAATGCACGTCCTTCGGCTCGATGCGCTCGCTTAGGATGACAATGCATCGGTGGTGGGGCTATTGCGATCGCACTTCGCGGATGAAAACAAAGGCGGGCCAAAAGAGCTGTGCATTGGAAGGTGCGGCTTTCCAGCGCAAAACCGAATGTTACAAACCTGTTAAAATGAGGATGCAGGAGTTCGGCACGGCCCATTAGACCCCCACCGAATCGATCCCCATGATCCTCTATTTGATGCGCCACGCGAATGCCGGAACGCCTCGCGGGAACCCGATTCTCGACTTGAAACGGGGTCTCGTGAAGGAGGGCAAAGAGCAGTGCATGCTGATGGCGCGGGTGCTTGGAACTCTGAAAGCGCCGGTCGACACGATCGTCTCAAGTTCGCTGAAGCGCGCCCTGCAGACCGCATCGTTTGTCGGCACTGAATTGGGCTTCGAGGGGAAAGTCGAGATCAGTCCTGGGTTGGGTTTGAATGCGAGTTTTTCAGATTTCCAGGACATGCTGGCGAAGTATGCCGACCGCGAAGGGGTTCTGGCGGTGGGACATAATCCGAACATGTTTCAGTTCTTGGGCCGCCTGATTACGGGCAATGGAGGCGCTTCGATCCGAATGCGCAAAGGCTCCATTGCGCGGGTCGACATGGAACGTCATCCGCCGCGCCTGCAATGGCTTCTGGATCCACGGACGGCGCGGATCATCTACGCGAGCATGACAAAAAGCTCGCGTCCGAAGACCTCGCGGAAGTAGCCGGATTCCTTGCGCAAAGACCACAATTCCAGTTCGGCGCCTGTGCGCCCAGGGCGCAATTCCAGCAAAACTCGCTTAGGGTAGACCCGCGTCGTGACGCGCAAAACGTCCGAGGCGCGATCCTGATTCAAAGCAATCGCCAGACGGAGCAGGACCACGGCGCGATTGACGTTCTTGTGTTCATCGGTGGGAATGTTGCGCAAGGCGCGATCGCCCGGCTGGGGGCGGCTTTTGCCCAGGTAGCGCGCGATGGCTGAGACGAGGGTGCGCTGCAGTTGTGTGTATCCGTAAATCTCAGAACTGGAGATGATGTATTGCGTGTGCCTGTGATGGCCCTGGTGGTTAATGAACTTTCCCGTGTCGCGGAGCATCGCGGCCGCAGCCAGCCAGCTTTCGTATTCAGCCGGAAGCTCGTGCATGGATTTGAGCTCGCGAAAAAGCTGGACGGTGTGGGCGCGCACGGGATCAGCCTGGCGGGGATCAACACCGTAGCGACGCGCCGTGGAAAGGACGCTCTCCCAGCGTTCGTGCTCGAACTCGCGATGGGCTTTGGCACGGGCATCCTGCTCGGCGAGCATCTGCGCCAAAATGCCGTCGCGTAAACCGAGCGGAGAGTACCGAAAACCTTTAAGCCCGAAGCTCTCGAGGATTTCGGAATAGACTTCGGCCCCGGCGACGATGATCTCAGCCCGGCGAGGACCGATTCCGGGCACGGCTTCACGCTGAGGGAGCGACATTTTGGCAAGCTTGCTGGCCAGCTTGCGCACCGCACGTGCAGGCACCATTCCAGCCAGGATTGCGGAGCGGTCTTCTGCACGGTCGGAACCGGATTTGACGACGGATTTACCCGCTTTTTTCGCTCCTGGTTTACCGTTCTTTGTTCCCTGGGCGTAGGCGGCGGATAGCGCAGCGGCCGTGCCCGATGTGGCGATCACCAACGGTGCGCGGCCGGGCTGAATTCTGCGATGAGCGCGGCGCAATTCGCGTGCGATCAACTGTCGCATACGAACCAGGCCATCGCGGGGCGCGGGATCGTCGGGGAGAAATTGCTCGGTCAGGCGCACTGCGCCGAGCGGAAGGCTGACCGTCTCCTTGATGCGCTTGTGCTCAGAGAGCGTGACTTCGCAGCTGCCCCCGCCGAGGTCAAGCAGCACCACGCGGCCACCTGCTCCCGGCTCGGCGCCCATGACGCCGAGATGGATCAGGCGGCCTTCTTCGAGGCCGGAGATGATTTCCATATTCCAGCCGGTCTCGGCTTTCACCCAGGCTTGAAACGCGGCGGAGTTGCGTGCGTCGCGCATGGCCGCAGTGGCTACCACGCGAATGCGGTCGACACCGTGAGACTGCACCGAGCGCTGAAAGCGCTTGAGCGCGCGCAAAGTGGCCGCCATGGCCTCAGGGGAGATGAGGCCGGTGTCAAAAACGCTGCCGCCGAGGCGCGTTACTTCGCGATCTTCGGCGAGCGTTTTGAGCCGGTGCGCGTGGACACGCGCGATCTTGAGTCTGCAGGAGTTGGAACCGATATCGATGGCGGCGAAGGTGGGCATTTTTATGCGACGCGCTCCCGGAAATGAATCGACCCATCGCCAAGATACACGAATGGTGGTGCGAGGTTAGGGACGCGAGTTCCACAGGTTGCCACCGCCGGATCCGGTGGGATGGACGCGCATAATCCTGCGCTACGGTTTAATGATGGTGGCGAGGAGGGCGGAGAGGCCGTTCCAGGCGATCTGGACGCCGATGCAGAGCAGAATGAAGGCGATGACGCGCAGGATTCCGTGGGCTGTGGAGGGCGGGATTCTCTTGCTGAGATAGGGCGCATAGGCGTAACAGAAATAACAGAGAACGCTGAGGACAACGATAGCCAAAAACACGCCGAGGTGGGCCAGGACGTTGTGGGTAAGATTCTTGTCTGAGATGTGCGCGGTGACGGTGAGCAATGCAACGAGCGTGCCGGGGCCGGAGGTGATGGGAAAGGTGAATGGGTAGAAGACTCCCTCTTCAAGATGGCTGGTGTCGGGAACATGGCTATCGCCGGGCTCGTCGCTTTGTCCCGTTTCCTCTTCTTTTTTGCGGGAGCCTGCGCCGGCGCTGCGCTCGTTCAAGACAGCCCATCCCATAGCAGCGACGACAATGCCGCCGGAAAGCTGGACGATAGGCAGGGAGATGCCGAAGAAGCTGAGGATGATTCCTCCCGCTACTTCGAAAACACCAAGAAAGACGATGTTGTTGATAGCGATGCGGCGGGCGAGCGAACGAAGAACCTTGGGCGGCGCATCGCCGACGAGCCCGAGAAAGACCAGCGCGGAGCCGAGAGGGTTGATCAGCGGCAGCAGCACGCTGAACGCAACGAGAAAGACTTTCCAGACCGGCAAGGGATTCTCCCTTGGTGCATGTTAATGCCTTGGATGAAAAATTGAGGATGTGAACATTGCGTACGACCACGCGGGAGCGGGCCAGGAATGAGGCTTGTGGACGAGGCTATGTGCGCAACAAGTTGGCTGCGGGAAAGCCTCAACCGTGACAAAGGTAACACCCACCCTACCAGATAGTTGTATCTGGCAAATCGATTTAGGTATAGAGTTTGCCGTTGCACCTGGCTTAGTTTGGCACTAGAACCAAAGCTTTGTGAAGCGGGCCTCGATGAGATTTTTCAGGCGATTTCCTGCGATTCCGGGAGTTGTGATCGCACTGGCAGCGGTGTTGCTGGGGTGCATGATCGCAGTTGATCTGATCGCTTTGAGGCCGGCGCACCCATCGGCGACGCACGTCTCCCTGATGTCTCGTCCGGGACTCGCGGCGATGGGCCTCACCTTGCTCCTCCTTGCTCTGGTCGTCGGACTTTTGATCCTCCGCGAACTGGCAGACCGGGAAAACAGCACGGACCGCGACTTTCTGAACGCATTTCTCGAGCACATCCCTGACCACGTGTATTTCAAGGACCGGAATAGCCGCTTTCTGCGCGTGAATCGAGCGCTGGCCAACAGTTTTGGACTCAGCGATCCCGAGGAAGCCACAGCGAAGACGGATTCAGACATGTTCACGCCAGAGCATGCCGGCCGCGCTTTCGAGGACGAACAGCGAATTATTGAAACGGGCCATGGAATTACAGGGATGGAAGAGAAGGAGACGTGGCCGGACGGGCATGAATCGTGGGTGTTGACGACGAAAGTGCCGCTGAAGGATCGGCGCGGCTGGATCCTGGGCACAATGGGGATTTCCAGAGACATCACCGACAGAAAGCAGGCGGAGTTGCGCATCCGGTACATGGCGCTGCACGATGCGTTGACCGGATTGCCGAATCGGTCGCTGCTCGAGGATCTGCTGGCCCACGCGATTGCGCTGGCGGCCCGGAATGGGAAGCGAGTCGCTGTGCTGATGTTGGATCTGGACCGCTTCAAGAGCGTGAACGATTCATTCGGTCACCATATCGGCGATCGTCTGCTTGAGGCCGTTGCGGTGCGATTGAGGAATTGCCTGCGCGAAAGCGACATTGTGGCGCGGCTCGGCGGAGATGAGTTTGTGATCGGGCTGCCTTTGGTAGATAAAGATCAAGATATCGAGCAGGTGGCGAGCAAGGTGCTGAGCACATTGAGCGCATCGTTCGAGATCGAAGGACACGGGGTTCGCATCGGAGCGAGCATCGGCATTTGCGAATATCCATCGGACGGAGAGAACCCCAGAGACTTGCTGCAGGCCGCTGACACCGCGATGTACGAGGCGAAAAACAGTGGGCGCGGTAATTATTCGTTTTTCACGGCGGAACTTACGGATGCGACGCGCCGGCGGCAAAAACTGGAGTTCGACTTACAGCACGCGCTGGCACGCGAAGAATTCTTGCTGTACTACCAACCGCTGGTGGCGACTGAAACAGGCGGCATAACTGGCGTTGAGGCACTGCTGCGCTGGCGTCACCCGGAGCAGGGGATGATCTTCCCCAACCAGTTCGTTCCGCAGTTAGAGGAACTGGGGCTGATGACCGACGTGGGGACTTGGGTACTGCGCACCGCGTGCATGCAGAACGCCGCATGGCAAAAGGCAGGCCTACCTCCCGTCCGGATGATGGTGAACATATCATCGACGCAGTTCTACCGGAGCCATATCGCGAGCAGCGTAAAGAGGGCGCTCACGGAATCGGGCCTGGACCCGAAGTGGCTGGAACTTGAGCTTACGGAATCCCTGATGCTCGATGACTCAGAAGCAACGATTAAGATCATGCGGACGCTGAAGCGGCTGGGAGTAAGCCTGTCGCTGGACGACTTCGGCACGGGCTGGTCCTCACTTTCGTATTTGAGGCGGTTCCCCATCGACCGCATCAAGATCGATCGTTCGTTTCTGCGTGACATCGCATCGGAGCCGAGCGCGGAAGCTGTGGTGAGAAGCATCATGAATCTCGGCCGCGATCTTGGCCTGGCGTGCGTAGCCGAAGGTGTGGAAACGTCGGAGCAGCTCAACTACTTCAAGAAGCAGAAGTGCGAAGAAGTGCAAGGGTTCCTGTACAGTCCGGCACTGCCCGAAGAAGACTGTCGCGTACTGCTTCGGGCTGGACGGCTGACAGTTCTGGAAAAACAAAAGATTCCGTTCGCCAATACAAAGAGAGCAGCCGAATACACATTCCCAGCAGCTTGAAGCACCGCAGCCTCCCGGGGCGATTCCATTCACATCCCAGCAATAAGACATCCAGTTGGTTGCCGCCTGCGGACATTTAAGCCGCACAACCCGAGCACTTGCGCACCTTGACTGTGAAACGCCGGAGAAACGCGGCTGTTATTCTGGATCCGATGGCCAACATCGCAATAAATGCAAGGACGGGGACCATCAACCGCCCTCGAGCAGCTGTCTCCTCGCGGACAGTGTGGCTCGTCTTCGTTTTGATCTGGTCCGCCATTTACTTTGCCTCGTTGTTCTCGCCACCGTTGCTGGACGACGTGGATGCTTCGCACGCGCAGGCGGCGCAGCATATGGCCGAAAGCGGTGATCTGATCACCGCCCAGACGAACGGCATCCGGTACATTGAAAAACCGCCGCTGCCCTATTGGGCGGTGGCAGCGATGTACAAGGTATTCGGCGAGAACACCTTTGCCACGCATTTGCCCAATGCGCTGGCGATGCTTGGACTCACATGGCTGGCGTGGCTGTGGGGACGGCGGGCGTGGGGCGAGCGCGCGGGGTTTTATGCCGGGCTGGGCGTTTTGACCTCAGTCGGCTGCTTCCTCTTTACGCGCTTCATCATTCCTGAGGCGATCCTCGCGCTGTTTCTCCTGACGGCCTTGTACGCGCTGATCGTGAGCCTGGAAGATAACCGGCCGGCGATGGTGTATTGGGCATGGGCGGGGGTGGCGCTTGCGCTCCTGACGAAGGGCTTGATTGCGCCGGTATTTTTCGGCGGAGCAGCCTTCGCATATCTGCTCCTAACCGGCCAGTGGCGGCGGTGGAAGGCGCTAAAGCCGGTGTCGGGGTTTCTTTTGTTTCTGGCCATTGCCGCGCCGTGGCACATTGCGTGCGGAGTCATCAATCACGACCAGGGGCGCCCGGTGGGCAATCATCCAACAATCGGGAATGTCCACGGGTTCTTTTATCAGTACTTCATCAACGAACATGTGCTGCGCTTCTTTAACCTTCGGTATCCGCACGACTACAACAAAATGCCCACGCTGTGGTACTGGCTGGGCGAGCTGATCTGGATTTTTCCGTGGAGTCTCTTTCTGGGCGCGTTGGTGGCAATGGCCTGGAAGACGCGTCGCACCTGGCTGAAGCACCTGCGGCACGATGCAGGCGACACGGTGGATTTTTATCTCGACCACGCGATGCGCGAGGACGTGGGCACATACGTGCGGCGAATCAAGTTCCGGACCAGGACCATTTGGCTACTGAGCCTGTACTCGGCGTGGACATTGATCTTTTTTTCGATCTCAACCAACCAGGAATATTACACGTTCATGGTGTGGCCGCCGCTGGCGATGCTGATCGCGGGCGTGATCGCGGAAATCGAGGAGAACGATGGCGCGGAAAGCGGACGACCGACGCTCTCGACAGCGTGGGTGACGGGAGCGCAGGCGGCGTTTGCGGCCATCGGCGTGGCGGCCGCGGCGACTCTGGCCTGGGGATTGTGGACCTCGCGGAATTTGCCTTACGTCGGGGACATTGGAACCGTGCTGGCGCATCGCGGTGTAGGCGATTACACGCTGTCGATGTCTCACCTGTTCGACTTGACGGGCGAGTCCTTTGCGGCGCTGCGGTTGCCGGCGGGGTTGGCGGCAATCACCCTTTTGATTGGGCCGATGCCCGGGTGGCTCCTGCGGCTCAAAAAGAAACACGTGGCGGCTACCGTGAGCGTGGCGCTGACCATGACGGCGTTCTTTGTGGCCGCGCACATTGCATTTGCGCGTTTTGAGCCGATGCTGAGCTCAAAGCCAATGGCCGACACGATCATCAAAGATGGTACGCCAATCGATTTGCTGATTATCTACGGCGAGCAATCTTCGGGATCATCGGTAGTTTTCTATACGAATGACTTTTTCAAAGGACGGCCTGCCGACTTGGTGCTGCCCCGTTGCGGGCAGAATAGCGAGGGAACCACTCTGTTGTGGGGCTCGTGCTACCCCGATGCACCCGACATTTATCTGAGCCCCGCGAAACTGGCGTCGATCTGGGGTACCGGCGAGCGCAAATGGATTTTTGCCGAAGATCCTGACCGGGAAAAAGTGGAGAGCGTGCTGGCCGGGCGGCTAGTTGAGGTGCAAACTCTGGCCGACAAGACACTGTGGACGGACCGGCCGCTGAAGTGAGAACCTTTCGACCATGAACTTCAGTCAGATCGCTGTTGACTGCCTGATAGGGCTCGGCATTTTCGGCATCGTTACCTCGACAATTTACAGCCTGATGGTGGTTGCGGGAGCGATGCGTTTTCGGGGCGGCGCGAGCGTGGATCAGGAGGCGACGTTCCTTCCGCCAGTAAGCGTGCTGAAGGCTGTGCACGGCAACGAGCCCGACCTTGAACTGAACTTGGCCAGCTTTTTCGAACAGGACTATCCGAAATACGAAATTCTGTTCTGTGCGCGGCAGGAGAATGATCATGGCCTGGCTGCCGCGCGGCGCGTGATGGCGCGGTATCCGGAAGTGAAAGCGCGTGTCCTGACGAGCGGCGAACCGCCTTGGCCAAATGCACGGACGTTTTCGCTGGAAGTGATGCGCCGTGAAGCGCTCTATCCAATTCTGGTAACTGCGGACAGCGATGTGCGCGTAACGCCGGATTATCTGCGAGCGGTTGTGCAGCCGATGCGCGATCCGCGTGTGGGCATGGTTACCAGCCTCTATCGCGGGTGCACCCGGCACGGGTTATGGGCACGGCTTGAAGCGATGGGCATGAGCGTGGAAATGACTTCGGGCGTGCTGGTGGCGAACATGCTGGAGGGGATGAAGTTCGCGCTGGGCCCATCGATGGTGATGCGCCAGAGCACGGTGGAAAAGATCGGCGGATATGAGAAGGTCGCTCAATACTATGCGGACGATTTCGTGCTGGGCAATTGGACAGCGGCGGCCGGAGAGGTTGTCGTGCTCTCGCACTACGTTGTCGAGCATCATGTGCTGAATGCAGCTTTCAAGAGCAGCATTGCGCATCAGCAGGGGTGGGCGACAAGTACACGCTTTTCTCGGCCATGGGGTCATCTCGGTGAGGTGCTGACCTACGCGGTTCCTTTCGGCCTGCTGGCGTGGATTGGGCTGACGCTTGGCGGGCACTGGGCATGGGGAGTCGGGTTAATGGCATTCACCGTCATGGGCCGTGTGCTCTTGTGTCTTGCGGTGTGCAGCTTAGTGGTGGACGACCATGAGGCTGCGCGCAGGTCGTGGCTCTATCCGCTGCGAGATCTGATGGGATTCATTTTCTGGGTGAGGAGCTATCTGGCCACGAGACGGCTGCGCTATCGAGGCGACCCCTATGAGTTGCTGCCTGAGGGGCGCCTGCGTAAATTAACTGAATAGAGAACGGTCAAGCTACGGCTTGCGTGTTGCTGACGGGCGTGAGGGCGCAGCTACGGGCTTGCGGATGGGAACGATGGCGGCGGCTGAGCCCGGCGCTGCCTGCTGGAAACGAGCCAGCATCTCGCCGCGCACGTACTCGACAAAACCCTGCATCTGGCGGTTCATCTCTTCCATGCGTTCGCGCATCTGCAAGATGATGGCGATTCCCGCGATGTTGACGCCGAGGTCGCGCGCGAGGTTGAGGATGAATTCGAGGCGCTCGAGATCTTCATCGGTGTAAAGGCGCGTGTTTCCTTCGGTGCGCGAGGGCTTGAGCAGGCCTTCGCGCTCGTAAAGGCGCAGAGTCTGGGGGTGAATCTCGTACATCTCGGCGACGGACGAGATCATGTAGGCGCCTCTGGATTTGCGTTTTGTGGCCATCGTATTTACTCCCATCAGCCTATTCGATTGTTCTATGGCCCATGGCTGTCTCCGCGCGAATCTTACAACTTGTCGAACAGCGCCTTGCGCGGGTCGTCGGGGTTCAGTTTGGCGAGCTCGCGCATGATCTCGCGGCTGCGCTCGTCGTTCAGATGCGGCACAGCGACCTCGACGGTGACGATTTCATCGCCGCGCTGACCGGGATGGGAGGCGCTCTCAACGCCGCGCTCCCTCATGCGCAGCTTCTGCCCGCTTTGCGTGCCGGGCGGAATCTTCAATTGCGCGCGGCCGTCGATGGTGGGCACTTCGACCTTGGCGCCGAGAGACGCTTCGGCAACAGTGATGGGGACGGTTATCTGTATGTCATCGCCCACGCGCGTGAAAACGGGGTTGGCGCCTGTGCGCACGATGAGAAACAAATCGCCAGCAGGGCCACCGTTGACGCCGGCATTGCCTTTGCCCTGCAGACGAATGCGCTGACCGTCGCGCGTGCCGGCCTTGATGCGGAATTCGACTGTCTCAGTGCGGGAGACGGTGCCCTCGCCCTGGCAGGTAGAGCAGTCGTTTGAAATGTGGCCCGTGCCGTTGCAGCGCGGGCAAGTGATGTTGAACTTCATGCGGCCGCCCATCTGCGTCACTTGGCCGGTGCCGTGACACTCGGGACACTCCGCGCCGCCGCCGACGCTCGCGTTGCCGTGGCAGCTGGGGCAGGTCTCCTGGCGGTTGATCTGAATGCGCGCCTGCCCGCCGCGGATCGCAGTCCAAAAGTCGACCGTGGCCTGGTATTCGAGATCGGTGCCCGGCTGCGGCCCGCGCGCGCGCTGCTGCTGACGCTGCGCGCCGCCGAAGATGCCGGAAAAGATGTCTTTGAAGCTGCCCGCGCCGCCGCCGCCGAAGCCTTGCTGGGCTCCGGTGCCGCCCGCGAAATCGGAAAAGTCGAAGCCGCCAAAATCGATGGGCGGCTGGCCGGAAGTCTGACCGCCCGAGCGCTGCTGGCGCGCATAAGCCTCGGCCTGCGCGGGATCGATCTGATCGGAGTAGAAGCCGACCTGGTCGTAGATTTTGCGCTTTTTCTCGTCGCTCAGGACATCGTTGGCCTCGGAGATCTCCTTGAACTTTTCTTCGGCACGCTTGTCGTTTGGATTGACGTCGGGGTGGTACTTGCGCGCGGCTTTGCGAAAGGCCTTGCGGATCTCTTCGGGCGTGGCCGTTTTCTTGACGCCGAGCGTTGCGTAATAGTCCTTGTTGGTGGTTGTGGCCATGAGTGCTTTCTTATCTCAGGTGCGCTTCGAGTCGGCGTGCCGCGTGACGTTGCATGCGATTTGCCGGGGGATTCCAGCTGTGCATCGGCGAAGTCCAATTGGGCCCACCCGCGACAGATATTTCCATTCTCCTTCGTAGGAAGGAGGGGTGGACGACGTGCGATCGCCCACCCCTCCGCAGTTTTTCCGCCCGAAGGGCGGCATTGCCTGGACGGCCAGTCCTTACTTTTTGTCGTCGACGTCGACGTACTCGGCGTCGATGACTTCGCCTTCCTTCTTGGCATCGCCGCCGGTCGCGCCGGCAGAGGTCCCATCGGAAGGTCCGCTCGATGAGGATGCCTGCGACGATGTGGCCTTGTACATGGCCTCGGCGAGCTTATGGCTGGCCTGGGTCAACTTGTCGAGCGCAGACTTCATCTCTGCGGTAGACGGCGAGCCTTCAAGCGTCTTTTTGGCGTCAGCAAGGGCTGCTTCAACGTCGACCTTGTCGGAGGCCTGCACTTTCTCGCCGGCGTCCTTCAGCATTTTCTCGATGTTGTAGACCATGCCGTCGAGGGAGTTGCGGGCTTCGATCGATTCGCGCTGCTCTTTGTCTTCAGACGCGTGCGCTTCGGCTTCCTTGGCCATCTTTTCGATCTCTTCTTTGGAAAGGCCCGAGCTCGAAGTGATGGTGATGCGCGTATCCTTGCCGGTGGCGTTGTCTTTTGCGGTCACGTTCAGGATTCCGTTGGCATCGATGTCGAATGTGACCTCGATTTGCGGAATGCCACGCGGCGCGGGCATGATGCCGCCGAGCTTGAATTTGCCCAGGGTGCGATTCTGCGCAGCCATGGGCCGCTCACCCTGGAGCACGTGGACCTCAACTTCGGTCTGGTTGTCGGCCGCTGTCGAGAAGGTCTCAGTCTTCTTGGTCGGAATGGTCGTGTTGCGCGGGATCATCGGCGTAGCCACGCCACCCAGAGTTTCGATCGACAGGGTTAGCGGTGTGACGTCAAGGAGGAGAAGATCCTTGACATCGCCCGTGAGCACGCCTGCCTGCACAGCAGCGCCGATTGCAACCACCTCATCGGGGTTGACGCCGCGGTGCGGCTCTCTGCCGAAGAGCTTCTTGACCAGTTCCTGAATGCGCGGCATTCGCGTCTGCCCGCCCACGAGAACCACTTCGTGGATCTGGCTGGTGGTAACGCCGGCATCGGACATCGCTTTCTTGCAGGGGTCGACGGAGCGCTCAATAAGGTCTTCGACCAGCTGCTCCAGCTTGGCGCGGGTCAGCTTGCGGACCAGATGCTTGGGGCCGGAGGCGTCGGCGGTGATGAAAGGCAGGTTGATCTCGGTTTCGACGGTGGTCGAAAGCTCGATCTTGGCCTTCTCCGCGGCATCTTTCAGGCGCTGAAGCGCCATCTCGTTGCCTTTTGAAGTCAGGTCGAGACCATGCTCAGCCTTGAACTCGGAGATGAGCCATTCGACGATGCGCTGATCGAGGTTGTCGCCGCCAAGGTGGGTATCACCGTTGGTCGATTTGACTTCAATCACGCCTTCGCCGACTTCGAGGATGGAGATATCGAATGTGCCGCCGCCAAAATCGTAGACGGCGATGGTCTCGTCCTTCTTTTTGTCAAGGCCGTAGGCCAGTGCAGCCGCGGTTGGCTCGTTCACGATGCGCTTGACGTCAAGGCCTGCGATCCTGCCGGCATCCTTGGTGGCCTGGCGCTGTGCGTCGTTGAAATAGGCTGGAACGGTGATCACAGCTTCGTTGACGGTTTCGCCCAGGTAAGCTTCGGCGCTCTTTTTGAGCTTCTGCAGGATCATGGCAGAGATTTCGGGCGGGGTGTACTCCTTGCCCTGAGCAATGACGCCGACATGGTCGCCCTGCTGGACCACTTTGAAGGGAACCATCTTCATCTCGTCGGTCACTTCGTTATAGCGGCGGCCCATGAAGCGCTTGATTGAGAAAATGGTGTTTTCGGGGTTGGTAATGGCCTGACGCTTAGCCACCTGGCCAACCAGACGCTCGCCGCTCTTCGTGAAGGCGACAATCGAGGGTGTGGTGCGCGCACCTTCCTCATTTGGAATGACTTTTGGTTCTCCGCCTTCCATGACAGCTACGCACGAGTTGGTGGTGCCGAGGTCGATTCCGATCATTTTAGCCATGATTTTCCTGCCTTTTCAGTGAATCTAGCTCAGTCAGGATGCCTGATTGAGTGTAATGTTGTCAACTAATATGATGCGGTTTTCCTCATTCGAGATGCAAATTCGGGCAGGTTTCCATGCGGAACAGCCAGGGCATATCGTGGGGGCCTTTGGCCGGAATTCGCCTTGCCGGCTGCTTGAAGCTACAGCTTAACCGCCGCCTTGGCAGCCGCGAGGGCTTCCTCCGGCTCGGGACGGACACGGAAGTCGGCGTAGGCCCGGGCGTAGAGGACGCGGCGGTCGCGGCTAAGGACGTAGGTTGCGGGGATAATCAGGCGCCAGCCTTGGTCGCCCTCCTTTTTTTCGCTACCTGCTTTTTTCTCGGTTCCGTTGACGAAGGGGATGTTGACCAGGATGGAGCGGTAGTAGTCGCGGTGGTAGGCAGGGATGGTGTAGGCCAGACCGAACTGCTCTGCCAAGACGCAACCGGCGTCGGTAAGGACGGGAAAGGGCAGACCGTGCTGACCGGCCATGAAGTCGCTCTGACGGGCGGTTTGCGGACCGATGGCGGCCAGAAGCGCGCCGGACTCGCGGAGGGTGGGGTAGAGGTCGCGCCAGGCCTCGAGCTCGGTGACGCAGTAAGCGCACCAGCGGCCGCGAAAGAACTTGAGGACGAGAGGCCCGAGGGCGAGCAGGTCGGCCGAGCGGACGGCGCGGCCGGAGGCGTCAGGGAGGGTGAATTCGGGGGCGATGGCGCCGACGGGCAGGATTTTCTCTTCGATCCCGGAGGCGAAGAGCTCTGCGACGGCGCGCTCGCTGACGGCCATGCGCTCCGGCTGAACGAGGTTCCGCGTGTTCTGGGTGATCTCGTCGAGCTGGTCCTGGAGGGCGCTCATTGAATTCTCACGTTAGCGCAGGCTCAAACTTCTGCGCTTGATTTAAGTCGCGCGGCCCTATCGCCCGAAGCGCTGCTTGGCGCCCATGCCGCCGAGGCCGCCGCGCATCATGCTCTTGGCCAGGCCACCGCGGCCCACCTGCTTGAACATCTTGGCCATCTGGGCATATTGGCGGAGGAGTTGATTGACCTCCTGCACGCTGGTGCCGCTGCCGGCTGCAATGCGCTTGCGCCGCGTGCCCGAGATAATGTCGTGATTGCGGCGCTCCTTGGGAGTCATGGAGTTGATGATGGCTTCGAGGCGCACGAATTGTTTCTCGTCGATTTGGCCGGCGGCCTGCTGCATGCCGGCGAAGGGGCCGACCGAGGGCAGCATCTTCAAAATCGACTCCATCGACCCGAGTTTCTTGATCTGCTGCAGCTGGTCGCGGAAGTCTTCGAGCGAGAAGCCGTCGCCGAGGAGAGCTTTCTTGGCCAGCTCTTCGGACTTCTTGCGGTCGAGTGTGGATTCGGCTTTCTCGATGAGCGAGAGCATGTCGCCCATGCCGAGGATGCGGCCCACGATGCGGTCGGGATGAAATGGCTCGAACGCGTCGGGCTTTTCGCCGACGCCGATGAATTTAATGGGCTGGCCGGTGACGTGACGAATGGAGAGCGCCGCGCCTCCGCGCGCATCGCCGTCCATCTTCGTCAAGACTACGCCTGTCAGTCCAAGACGAGAATGAAAGTCCTGAGCGGAGTTGACGGCGTCCTGGCCAGTCATCGCGTCCGCGACAAATAGGATCTCCTGCGGCGAGAGAAGCTTTTTGAGGCTTTCCATCTCGCCCATCAACTCTTCGTCTACGTGCAGCCGGCCGGCGGTGTCGACAATGAGCGTGTCGCAACCCATGATGACGGCTTCGCGGCGGGCTTCTTTGGCGAGGCGCTCAACCAGTGCGGTGCCGGCGGGCTCGCCCTTCTGATCGCCTTCATAGAGGCGCGTTTCGACCTGTTTGGCGACGATTTTGAGCTGCTCGCGCGCGGCGGGGCGGTAGACGTCGACCGAAACCAGCATGGGGCGGTGACCGCCCTTTTTAAGCCAGGCGGCAAGCTTGCCGGAAGTTGTGGTTTTGCCGGAGCCTTGCAATCCGGCCATGAGAATCACCGTGGGCGGTTTGGAAGCGAAGTTAAAGCGAGCGGTGTCGCGGCCGAGGAGGGCGACCAGCTCGTCACGGACGATCTTGACGACCTGCTCGGAGGGCGAGAGCGCGGTGAGGACTTCGGTGCCAACGGCTCTCTGGCGAATGTGCTCAAGGAGGTCGGTCACAACCTTGAGGTTGACGTCGGCTTCAAGGAGCGCCACGCGAATCTCGCGCAGCGCTTCGGCGATGTTCTCTTCCGTGAGCGTGCCCTGGCCGCGAAGGTTTTTGAAGACGCGCTGCAGTTTGTCGGTTAGGTTTTCAAACATGGGTGCAGTTCCAGTCTACCGGATCAGTGGTTCACGAGATGGCATCACCGAAAGGTTACGCCTCACGGATACGCGCGGTCTCAGCCGGGATGCTCGACAATGGAAGAGATGCGCATTACGATCGCGGCGCGATATAAATTGCCATCAGCGGATAGAGAATCCGGCGGTGGGCCAGGAGGATCAGTTTTGAAACGAATCTTGATTTGCGCGAGTTTGTTGTGGGTTGCAGCAGCAGCCTGGGCTTCGAATTCGACGATGCCGGATGGTACCGAGTTTCCGATGTGGGAAGTTCCGCTGCATTTTACAAAGACCTATTACGTGGATTGCCAGGCGAAGAATGCGGACGACGCTGGGCCGGGCACGCAAGAACATCCGTTTCGCACGATTAATCGGGCAGCGCAAGTGCTGCAGCCGGGCGAGCGGGTGGTGATTGCCGAGGGCGTGTATCGCGAATTTGTGAGGCCGGCACGCGGTGGAACCGGGCCCGACGCGATGATCAGCTACGAGGCTGCGCCAGGAGCCAAAGTGATTGTGAAGGGTTCTCGCGTGGTGACAGATTGGAAACCCAGCGAAGGTTGGAATTTCGGATTCGATCCGAAAACGCATGAACCCGTGAAAGCGTGGGAGCTACATCTCGATCCAAAGTGGTTTCCCGACGGCTACAACCCGTTCGAGGTGGATAACGTGCTGGGGAATAAGACCTGGCTTCGTTATGCCGAAGACAACATCGGCACCTATTTTCGGCGGCGTGGGCTGGTCTTCGTCGATGGCCATCCTCTGGAACCGGTGGAAACATCCGCCCAGCTTGCCGGACCACTGCAGCGTTCGATGAACTACTTCACCGATATCCGCTGGACCCCGCTATTCGATGAATTCCAGCCCGTTGCGGGAAAGGTGTGGGTCGAGATGAACGGTCTGACGCTGCATATCCGGCTGGTCAACGACGACGATCCTTCGAAGCACACGATCGAGATTACGACCCAGGAGCAGATTTTCTCTCCGGCCGAGCGTTACCAGTCGTACATTCGCGTGAAAGGCATCACGTTTGAGGAGGCGGGCAACGGCTTCCCGGTGCCGCAGCGCGGAATGGTCTCAACCAATCGAGGCAATCATTTCATTTTTGAGGACGACACCTTCGAGTGGGCGAACAGCGTGGGGCTCGATATTGGAAACGAGGACTGGGGCGCTTCGCGGCCGCCGCAGCCGGTTGGCTTCGACGTGGTGCGTGGAAACACCTTTCGCTATTGCGGCATCGAGGGGCTGGGCGGAACGGGCGGCCCGCAGTCCACACTGGTGGAGAAGAACCTGTTCGAGTGGATCGGCTGGCAGAACGCCGCGATGATGTCGGAGTCAGGCGGAACCAAGATGCACACCGCCCACAACCTTCTTTTTCGCAACAATGTCGTGCGCCATATCCGGCACGCGAACGGCATTTGGCTCGATATCGGCAACGCCAATGACCGCATCACGGGCAATGTATTTGCCGACATTCCCGGCGATGTGAACCCGCACGCGATTCATATCGAGGGCAGCGATGTGCTGAACGAAATCGACAACAACATTTTCTCTGACCTTACGGGCGGCGTCCTGATCCGCGACACCAATAACGTGATCATCGCCTACAACTTGTTTCTGAACTGCCACCAGGTATGCGTCGATACAGTCTCGGGCATCAACGGTCCGCGTCCCATCGGCGGCCATACCAATGACGTGCACAACCTTCAAGTGCACGGCAACGTGTTCTACGGCATCGGGCGCTCCGCGATCGAGTTCAACAACGGCAAGAACGAAGCGGACGGGAACGTCTACCCTACCCCCCAGGGATTTGGAGGGATAAGAGGCTTCGGGCAGCCAATTCTGCGCGTGAAGTATCCCGAACCGGCGGAGTGGGACGACTTGCAATCTTGGCAGGAACAGCGCGGCTGGGACCTGCACGGAACGATGGCCACCATCACGGCTTCCCTGGATCCCGACACGCTGCAGCTGACGATGACCGTGAACGGCGACGTGAAACCGCTTCCGCCGTTTAAGGGAATCGACAGCGATTTCTTTGGCAAGACGATCAACGGCGACCGCGTGGCGGGACCGATCGCGGACTTGCTGACTGAGAACGGACCGCGATCTGTCGATCCGCGATAGCGGCGTTGACGGAACTCGTCAAGCACTGATCGAAGGAGCTAGAACACGGAGGATCGACGACCCGTATGGGCTAGAGGTCGCTTTTGATCCACGCGATGATTGGTCCCCAGTACGAGAGGTCGGGCTTGTAGAAGGGCTCATTGTGGCCGATCCCGTGCACGAGAAGCAACTCAGCGTTTCCGCCACACGAAGATACGATGTCTCGAGCCATTTCGGCGGGGAAGAGTCCGTCTGCTGTTGAATGGACGACCAGGACTGGCAGCGTGCAACTGGGCAAAGATGCTGCCGCGTCCCAAATAGGTGGGACCAGGGAGGAAAGAATTGCGGGGATGCCAACGGCGCGAGCGGCGGCGCGAAACGATGAGAAGCCCGCACAGAGGACGAGCCGGTCGGCTTCAACTCGATTGACGATTGCGGGGACAACCCCAGTCCCCAGTGAGAACCCGAGGAGCGAGATGGGGCCCGACGGCGCCAAGTGTTTAAGAAGCTTGAGGGCGGATATTCCGTCCTGCTCGCATTGGGTCCAACTGGGGCGGCCGGTGCTGCGGCCGTAACCGGAATAATCGAAGACGAGGGACGAGATGCCTCCATCGGCAAAGAGGCGCTGGATGGGAAACCACTGCGTCACGATTTCGCCGATTCCGTGACAGATGAGGACGGATGCTCGAGCGGGTTGAGCGATTGGTTCGACAAACACTGCATCGAGCAGGCTCTTTCCGCTGGGAATCTTATGGCGCGATGCTGACAAGTTTGGCGCCATCAGTGGCCACGCCGGGGTTCTGCGAATAAACCGGTCGTAGAGACGAACCATGCGACTGGCGCATCGCAACGTCAACGTGAAGGATGGACGATGAGACCACATCCCGAAATGGCTCCTGAGAGGAGTTGGCTCCTGAAAGATGTTCTTCGCGCATGGACCGAGTACGCCATGTGCAGAATTACTGTTCCGGCGCGATGAGGTACTGCTCGAGCTTGCCGCCGGGGTAGGTGTACGTAGTGAGCCGAAGACGGTGACCGGGATAAGTGATGTCGAAGGCGCGAAAGGTCATGCCGCCGCGGAGTTCTTCGTTGTTCTGTCGTAAGCTGAGCGGCTCGCCGAGCGGGGCGAGGCTGGATTGGAAGTCTGCAACGGCCTCGGGCGTGAAGTAGTCGTTTAGGTTGGGTGCGAGCAGCGAACGGTCAATGCGGCCTTGCTGCAGACCGCGGTAAATCTCGAGGGCTTGCTGTTCGGGAGCGCTGAGCGGAAAGCCGGCGAGGAGCGGCGCGGCGAGCTTGGCAATCGTGGAGGCCGCGCTCACGGCGTCCTGATTGGTGAGGACAGCCACCGCCACGTCGTCATCGATAAGGACCTCATTGTCGGAGACGAAACCGGAGACTTCGCCGGTGTGCTCAATGGAGCGATGACCGGCGCGGTTAACGACCTCAACGCCCAGACCGTATCCGGTTCCCTTTCCGTTTTTCAGCTTGATCTCGGTGAACATTTTCTCATAGCTCTCGGTTGAGAGAACCGACTGGGCAAGTAAGCTCTCGTCCCAGATCGCCAGGTCATGAGCGGTCATGGCGAGCTCGCCCGCCCCAAACATCCAGCCTGCGCCTTCTTTCGGCGCAGGGCGCAGCGGGCCCAGCGCGTGGCGATAATAAGCATCTGCCGCCGGCGGCGCGATGGGGCTTTGGTCGGAATCGCAAACCGAGGTCATACCCAGTGGACGAAAAATATGCTCGGTGAGGAAGTGAAACAGCCCTTCACCGGAGACGATCTCGACGATGCGGCCGGCAATGACGTAATTCGTGTTGGAGTATTGCCACTGTGTGCCGGGATCGAAGTCGAGCGGTTTTTTGGCCCAGGTGTCGAGAATCTGCTGCGCGGTGGTCGGCTGCAGCATCGGAGACATCACGTAGTCTTCTGGCCAGTAATCCTGGTAGCCGGAAGTATGCGAGAGCACTTCGTGAATGGTGACTTCGTTACCGCGCGTGAGGCTGGGAATGTACTTGCCGACCGGGTCGTCGAGATTGAGCTTGCCTTCTTCCTGAAGAATGAGGATGGCGGCAGCCGTGAATTGCTTGGAGACCGAGCCAACGGAGTAGCGCATGTCGGGCGCGGCGGGGACGGCCGGAGCAGAATCAGTGGCGAGGCGCGCAAATCCGTAGGCGTGTGTGTAAACGAGCTTGCCGTGCTGGATGACAGCAATTGAAGCCGAGGGGACACCGGTGGCTTCGAGAACCTGCGTAGCGATGCGGTCGACCTGGCTGCGAAGATCGGGCGAGATGGTGTCGAGGGTTTGCGCAGAACCAACAACAACCGCGGCCGCAAGAAAAATGAGGAGCAAAAACGACGAGATCGACAGATGCCTGAAACGGAGCATGCGAGCAATTCCCTCTCGATGAAGAATAGCTGTTCAGGGGGCGTGAGACTGGGCGCCAACTGAATACGATAGGCTGGGCAGGGTGGGCCGCCCGCCGGCGGTTCATTCCGAGACTGAAAAAGGTGGTTTTGCGGCGCATGCAAAAGTTGATTGAAGGACACAAAAAGTTCTTGGCCGAGGTTTTTCCGGCAAAGAGGGGCCATTTTCATCTTCTGGCGGAGGGTCAGTCGCCGGAGTGGCTGTTCATCACGTGTGCGGATTCGCGCGTACTGCCGGACCTGATCCTGGGAACCGAGCCGGGAGACCTTTTTATATCGCGCAGCATTGGGAATGTGGTGCCCAAAACAAGCGACGTGGACGGCGTGACGGCCACGATTGAGTATGCCGTTCAGGTATTGAAGGTGCGGCACATCATCGTGTGCGGCCACTCCGACTGCGGCGCGCTGAAGGCAGCAATCGACCAAAGGAGTCTGGAGAATCTGCCCAAATCACGGCGGTGGCTGGATCACGTGGAGGCGGCATTCGCCTATAAACAGCCTCTGAATCACGCCGACGGCGAGAGCGCGGAGCTTGCGGCGCTGATCCGCGGCAACGTGGTGGCGCAGATCGGAAACCTGCGCGCGCAGCCCGCGGTCGAGCAGGCGTTGGGCGAAGGAAGGCTCACGGTGCATGGTTGGTATTACGACATCCTGACGGGGCGGATTGAGGAGTACGACGAGAAGCAGAAGAGATTTGCGGGGCTGACGGAGTAGGTCCTTAGTGCGCGCCAGGCGGGGCTTCAGTGTGTGCGGGCGGCTTAGTGAAGAGCCAAGAGCAGGCGGCACAGACGAGGGCCAGGATGGCCGTCCAGCGGAAAACGTCGACGTAGGCGAGCTGTGCGGCTTGCTGCTCCATGAGTTCATAAATGAGGCCATAGGAGCCGGGTCGCGCATTCGCAGGGCCGATGCGATGGGCAAGGTACATCGCGATCATGGCTGATTTCTGCTGCAGCACGGCGGAACTGGGAGAGAGATTCGCGCCCAGATCGGTTTGGTGCAGGGCGGCGCGCCGAATAATCGCAGTCGTGGCCATCGCGATTCCGATGGATCCGCCGATGTTGCGCAGCATGTTGAAGAGGCCGGTAGCATTGCCCATCTCGTTCCTGGAGATGGTGCGAGTGGATAAGGTAGCGAGCGGCACGAAAACAAAGCTGAGGGCGAAACCGGTGAGCAGGATGGGGAATAGCAGTGTATATGGACCGATGTCGAGGTTGACCTCGCCAAAGATGAAGGCGCAGACGGCGAAACCGAGAAAGCCGGCGCAGAGGAGCTTGCGGTTGTCGATGCGCGAACCGAGGATGCCAATAATGGGCGAGCCGATGAAGGAGCCCACGCCGCGGGGAAAGACGACGAGACCCGCGGTGAATGCGGTGTAGCCGAGAATTTCCTGATAATAAAGCGGCAGAATCGCGATGGTGATATAGATGCACATGCCGAGCATGGCAATCATCAGGCAACCGGTTCGGAAGTTGGGATCCCTGAGGATGTGCAGATCGACAAGGCCTTTTGGATGTGTCCAGGAATGCCAGATCCACAAGAGCAGCGCAATAACGAGCGCCGCCACGGCCCAGCGTACCCAGATGGCGCCGAACCAGTCGTCTTCCTGGCCCTTGTCGAGCACGATCTGCAGGCAGCCAGTCCAGACAATCAACAGGCCGAAGCCGATGTTGTCGAACGCGCCCACCTTGGCGTTCTTGATGTAAGGCGGGTCATGAACGAAACGGCTGATCATGATGACGGCGAGAATGCCGACGGGAATGTTGATGTAGAACGCGTAGCGCCAGCTGAACGTGTCGGTGAGCCATCCGCCCAGTGTGGGGCCGAGGACTGGAGCACAAACGATTCCCAGCCCGTAGGCGGCCATGGCTTTGGAACGGTCCCTAAGGGAGAAGCTCTCGAGCAAGATGGACTGCGAGAGCGGCTGCAATGCGCCGCCGCCCGCTCCCTGCAGGACGCGCGCAAGGAGGATGACTGCCAGCGATGGTGCCGCGCCGCAGAAAAACGAGGCAATGGTGAAGAGGATGACGCAGGTGAGCAGGAAGCGTTTGCGGCCGAAGCGCCGCGCAAACCAGTTGGAGGCGGGAAGAATCACAGCGTTGGCCACCAGATAGCTGGTGAGCACCCACGTGGCCTCGGAGTTGGAGGCCGAGAGCGAGCCGGCGATATAGGGCAGTGCCACCGATGCGATGGCAGTGTCGAGCACCTCCATGAAGGTGGGCAGCATGACCGAAACCGTAACCAGCCACGGGTTTACGCCCTGGGTAAGCGGGTAACGAGCTTGAGCCGCGGCCGTGGTCATGCGGGAGACTCCCCTGAGGGTAAACGATGCCGGCGTTTGCTGCTTGTGACACGGCCCACGGCGAGCCGGGAGTCGCTCAATATAGGTTCGAAAAGCGGGCGGTGTGATCTGGCTCAGCTTGACACAATCGGCTGCGCGCTTGATGCTGAACAGTTCCGCTTTTTCTGGCGACGGCTCGAGGAGGACTCCCCGGTGATGCAGGTTCGCGTCTTTTATCACGACAAGTGTTTTGACGGAGCTTGCTCAGCCTCGCTGTTCACGCGCTTCCATCAGGAGTGCATCACCCGCGGCGCAAGTTACGAATATCACGGGCTGGTGCATCGCGCAGGAGCACTGTTCGACGAGAGCGAGTTCACAGGCGACGAGAATGCGATTGTCGACTTCAAATACTCGGCGTCGCCCGGAATTACGTGGTGGTTCGATCACCACCAGTCTGCGTTCCTGACGCCGCAGGATCAGAAGAACTTTCAGGCCTGCCAGCGCGATCCCAGCTGCGCGGCGCGGAAGTTCTTCGATCCCAACTACACTTCCTGCACCAGCTTTCTGGCGCACATCGCCAAGACGAAGTATGGATTTGACACGGCACCTGTGGCGGAGCTCATTCACTGGGCCGACATTGTGGATGGCGCAAAGTATGAGAGCCCCGAAGCAGCCGTGGAGATGGCGGCTCCGGCAATGAAGCTGACACTGATCATCGAGGCCACCGAGGATCCGAAGTTCATTCCGTGGCTGATTCCGATGCTTTCGGAAATGCCGCTGGCAGAGATTCTGAAACAGCCGTTTGTCGCACCGCTATTGCCGCCTTTGATGAACCGCCATGAAGAAGCGCTGGAACTCATCCGCAGTCGCGCGGATTATCGCGACGGAACGATCTTCTTCGACATTACCGATCACCCGACGGAAGGGTTCAACAAGTTCATCCCGTACTACCTGTATCCGCAGGCAACGTATTCGATCGGTCTCTCGAAGTCGAGTTTCCGGACCAAGGTGGCCGTGGGATCGAATCCCTGGACAAAGATCGACCCGGCAAGGTTGGTCAACCTGGCGCTTATCTGCGAGCGCTACGGCGGAGGCGGCCATGCGCGCGTGGGAGCGATCAGCTTTCCGCCGGACAAGGAAGCGGAGGCGCGTGCGGCAGCGAAGGAGATTGTGGCGGAGCTGAGGGCGACAAAACCTGGCGACTAACAGCTCTCCGCTGGGTCGGCATCACAATGACCGATTATCTTTTTGCCTACGGGACGCTCCAGCCCGGACTTGTACCGGCGCCGATGACTGAGGTCGCGCAAAAGCTCACCCCAGTTGGCAAAGGCTTCGTGCGCGGTGCTCTCTACGACCTTGGCCGCTATCCGGGCGCCATTCCCGATGCCGGCTCGCCGGACCAGATCTCGGGGACCGTTGTCGAATTGCCTGAAGATCGGGATATTCTTCGCCAGCTCGATGCCTATGAAGGGTTTGATCCGGATTCTGCAGAAACCAGCGAATACGTTCGCCAGCGGCAAACGGTCGAGTTGGCCGATGGCCGCACCCTCGAATGCTGGTTCTATCGCTACAACCTGCCGGTGAGAGCCTCGCAAATCATTGCAAGCGGAATGTGGCTCTAACAAAATAGAGCAACATTGCGACCCCCGCGCATCCTCGGCTTGCGGCTAAAGGCCGACTCTCACAGTCCCAACCCACTCGCCCGCTTCCTCATCGCTTCAATGCAGAACGCGACGTGACTGTCGAGGTCGACGCCGAGCTCGGTTGCGCCCTGGACGATGTCTTCGCGGTGGACGCCGCGGGCGAAAGCCTTGTCTTTCATTTTCTTTTTCACGCTCGATACTTCGACGTCGGCGATGGCCCTGGTTGGCTTCACCAGCGCGCAAGCTGTCAGGAAGCCGGCCAGCTCATCGCAAGCGAAAAGGACTCTGGCTAGGTGTGTGGTGCGCGGCACTCCGGAATAAAGCGCGTGGCCAAGGATGGCGATGCGAAGCTCCTCGGGCCAGCCCAGCCGCTCGAGCTCGCGGACGCCGATGAAGGGGTGCTCCTCGGGCGTGGGGTGCCGCTCGTAATCGAAGTCGTGAAGGAGCGCGGTGGTTGAATAGAGCTCGATGAGGGCTGAGCGTGCGTCACCGTCGCGCCCGAGTCGGTCCGCCTCCCGCTCACCGTACGCGACCACGCAGGCTTCCACGGCCAGTGCGTGTTTGCGCAGACTTTCGCTCTGGGTCCATTCAGTCAGAAGTTGCCAAGCTTTTTCGCGGCCAAACGGTGTGTTGCCTGACATTTAGAAACTCCTGTTGATGAGTGTGGTTCGCGTTTTGTAGGGTTTTCTGGGGTCTCCTGCTTCTTTTTTCGGTTTGACCCTGATTTTCTACTTGACAATTATGGTTCAATTCGTAGAAAGTAGCACCAATCAAGGTGCAGCGATGCATCTGGAGTCCCACGCTCTGGCACTCCGCGCATCCCTAAATGGCAACTTCAATCGTTAGCGTGGAATCACGCGAAGTGGTGCGGT
>Ga0181535_10000900_pt1 | contig 41238 bp, 32 predicted proteins | sample PEATcosm2014_Bin_44_FD_119774 | JGI IMG/M metagenome (GOLD analysis project Ga0181535, IMG submission 119774) | Peatland microbial communities from MTU Mesocosm Facility, Houghton, MI, USA - PEATcosm2014_Bin17_30_metaG | ecosystem: Environmental > Terrestrial > Soil > Wetlands > Peat | place... | reverse complement strand
TGTGAAACCTGGGGAAACCTGGGGACAGACGGGACGTTCCCATACACTTTTCGTCAAAGTCATTCCTGCTCAAAAAAGCTCTTCCTGCCGTTCGTCCCTCGCAATCTTAGCGGGTCGCCCACCCTTTCGCGGAGCCAATGCCCGCTTGGTTGCCTCCTCCAATTCGCGGACAAACTCCTCGGTCCCCAGAGGGCGGCCGGTATGCGTCGCCGGCCTCACGGCCATGATCTCGGGAAATACCTGTGAGCGTGTCCTGGTTCCTCCGCAACGGGGAGCCGCCTCTAAGAAACGTCGACGGCGCGACATAAACTGTATTACGTCGGATGGCTCCCGATCGCCGTGGGAACGTCCCGTCTGTCCCCAGGTTTCTCAGGTTTCTAGGGTGGGCCACCCGCCCTTCCTCGTAACCGAGCCGTGCTCCCATTCAAGCCTTCGGTTGACCTGGGGTATGCCACTCTTGCCAAATATACCCCTCAATTATTCTGCTTGTATTTTCACACCTCTCCGCCGATAGCCAATCCTTAAACACAGGATCATAAGAACGAATAAAAGAATCAAGATCGTTAAGCGTTCTAAGAAGCATCCACGGTTCCTTTTTTTCCACGGCATATTTCTCGCTGTCGATAACCTTCGCCACAACGCCGATGCCGAAGTATTTGTCTGGATGACAAGATAACGCGATTGCCACCCCAAGATCATCGCCTCCGTAGTAGTACTCCCTGGTAATTTGTATCGTGTAGTCTTGACATCGAAGTATTACCCTAGCAAATCGACCCATTGCCTGGTTGTCCTCCACCAACGAGATGTCTGGATGAAGATTCGATATCGTCCATTTCATATTATTAAGAACATCTTGGTATAACTTCGCATTTCTTTTCCTTCCAGCCCGTACGAGCCATGGCCTCATGAACAGAGATGCAGCAAAGAAGAAAACTTTGAACGGGGGGAGAAGAATATTCTCTAGAATTTTTCTCCCCTTCCCCGGATTGCTATTATGTACAGTCAGCAACGTTTTCATTGTCATCATCTCTTACGGAAAAGGGAACAGTTGTAACGCCCAAATAGCTTAACTGAGCTGATTCTCCAATATACGCCCCGGTTTCTGTCATCGTGTATAGCGGAGCGGTTGTAAAAATTGTCTGACCAGACTCAGCTGCTGCGTTGATAAAGGCCGGAAACTTGGGGACAGACGGGACGTTCCCGCACACTTTGCGTCAAAGTCATTCCTGCTCAAAAAAGCTCTTCCTGCCGTTCGTCTGTCCCCAGGTTTCTATCCCCAGGTTTCCAGGTGGATTGGATTTGTAAACACCAGCCGACAATCGGGTACCTATCAACCATTGCGATAAACCCACATTGGATGCAGATCACTTGCGCCAGAATCTGAGCGACTAAGTCTCCGCCCAGATCTTTACGCGAGCAACACCCTGCTCTCACCGAAAACCCACTGTCGAAACAATCAGTCACAGACTGAGAGCAGAGCAGAGGTTCGAAAGTTTTCGCGATGACGAAGTTAGTAGTCCGGCCCAACCGGCACATCGGTTGACTTACGGATTGATTTCACTCGGTTGCGAATTCGACGCTGGCGCCGTGAGCATTTGCTGCAAGCCTATTCAACAGCTCAAGGGCTTGCAAGCGATTCGATTTCGAGCAGCCTGCGCATGCGGGGCTTGATTGCTCCGGGTTGTGGAATCGGTAACAGCGCCAGTCCTTCTCTTGCGGCCGCATGGCCTTTGTCGATCTGGCCTGCGGCGCGATATGCCTGGGCAAGCGAAAGCAGCCACCTCGGTATCTTGCGGTGGCTCAGAGCAACTCCGCGCTCTGCCCATTCGACGGCCAAGCGTGGGTCACGGAGCGAAGCAGGCTCGACCTTGAGGATTGCCTCGAGTGCGAGATCGAGAATGAACAAAGATTCCGGATCTTTCTCGACCATATCTTTCATGACAGCAAGGCCTCTTTCGGACAGAGCCTCCGATTCTCCCGGTAAATGCAAGACCTGCCGGAGTGATCCGATGCGCACCTGCGTGTAGGCCAGCAATCCGCTCCGTTCCTCTTGCGGGGGGGCCAGCTTCAGCATCTGCGCGAGCGTGAATGCGGATTGTTCCTGAAGGTGCTCCGCTGTGAGCAAGTTGCGGCGCCGGTCCTCCGAGGAGCTGTCCAATAAAGGATTGGCCGCATCCTCGTAACTGGACGCAGCGTCTTGCAGTACTCTGCTTACATCGTTGATCGCACGTAAATCCTTGGGATCCGCGGCTGCGAGCTGCCGACTGATCTGAAGAGCCTCCTCAAAGAGCGGAATAGCTTGCGCATGCTCTCCCAATTCCTCCAGGGCCATCGCTTTTTTCCGCTCGGTGATGGCGCGATCCCGCACCGTGGAGAGACTCTTCCGATCAGCTTCAGGAAGACCGTCGAAGTCTCGCAATGCAATCTCAATATCCTTGAAGGCCTGGGCAGGATCTGTTTCGAGTTCAACGTTGCCGATTTTCAATTGAAGGGTCCCAATGTCGCGCCGCGCCGCCATCATGCCTGGATCCAGATTTAGCGCACGATTGTCGAAGTCGATGCCCTTCCGGTACGCGGCAAGTGCGCCAGCCAGGTCCGTCAGTCCAACCCACGCGTTCTGCCCCAATTCATCGCCGAGCGTATTGTAGGCCCGAGATGCCGCGATGAGTTGAGCCGGAGTGACGTTTGGCAAGGCAGCGAGCCGGTCGTAGGTTTTCGTGGCCGCCTGCATATAGGCAATAGCTTCACGCGACTTCCCGGTTTCGTTCCAGAACTCCACCTGGCTGAGCGACTCCTGCGCGTTGGCCAGTGCTTGTAGAGCATCTGGATCGTTGAGATTCGAAGCTGCCAACGGCTGAGCAATTGCGATGGCTTTATCGAGACTGACAAGCGCTCCCGGCGTGTCGCCCAGGTTCTGCTCATAGCGATCGGCCTGAATATTCCCCAACCGGGTATACGCGTCCACCAGATCGAGTTCTGTCAAGCGATCGCCATGAGCATCCCTGGCCATGCGGTCCAGGTGCTCCAGCACACGGGTGACAAGCAGTTTCTGCGCGCCGGTCGAGCCGGGAAGCTGCTTAATTGCCTCGTCCAACTCCGACAACAGGCTGTCACTCAATTGGCGAAGGTCCGCAGAGCGCGCGTCGGATTTTCGCCGCTCCTCATTGGCGACCTTTGCCTGCCACAACACCCCGGCGATGCCGGCTGCGAGGGTCGTGGCCAGCAATGCGGCGCTTGCAATACTCAGCTTGTGCCGGCGGATGAATTTGCCTGCCCGATAGCGAATGGTCCCCTGGCGCGCCGCAACGGGCTTTCCGTCAAGATAAGCGTGCAGATCGGAGGCCAGTTGCTCGGCGGTGAAGTAACGCTGCTGCGGTTCCTTGCGCAGGGCTTTTTGCAGAATGGCTTCGAGATCGGAGTCGAGCCGCTTGCCCGAGCCCAACGCCTGAGCCGGCTTGCGAGGAGGCTCATTGCAGATCACCCGCACCATTTCTTCCGTGCTGAACTCTTTCAACTCGTACGGCAGTGCACCGGTGAGGAGAAGGAAGAGCAACACGCCGAGCGAGTACGTGTCAGAGGCGGTGGTGATGGGGTTGCCAAGAACCTGCTCGGGGCTGGCATATTGCGGCGTGAACGACAGGAATCCCTGGCGGGTGAACTCGTTTCCCTGCCCAATCAGCGATGGAGAGATCAGCTTGGCGGTCCCAAAGTCCAGCAGCCGGGGAGTGGCATCTTCTGCGACGAGAATATTGTCCGGCTTCAAGTCGCGGTGGACGACGAGGTTTTGATGAGCAAACTGCACGGCCTCGCAAACACGCAAGAACAGCGTGAGCTGTTGCCGCACGGAAAAGTGATGCTCTTCACAGAAGCGATGGATGGGAACTCCATCCACGTACTCCATGGCCAGGTACAGTTCCCCGTCCTGGGTTAAGCCGCCGTCCATCAGCCGGGCTATATAGGGATGCTGCAGGCCAGCCAGAATCTGCCGTTCCTGGCGGAATCTCTCCCGGAAGAGATCGCTCGCGAGAGGCAGGTCAATCAGTTTGATGGCAACTTTTTGTTCGAAATGCCCGTCGGCGCGATGCGCCAGGTACACAGCACCCATGCCACCGCGTCCCAACAGGCGATCCAGCACGTAGGGACCGGCCCGCTTTGGTGCGGATGCAACCTTCAGGTTGGATTGCGGCTCCCACCGGCAAGATGCCGCTTCGTTTTCTTCTGCTTTGCACGCTTCGAGCAGCGAATACACCTCGGCAGCGAGAGGCCGGTTTCCTTTGCATCGGGTCTCGATCAGTTCGTTCCGCGCCTCGTCGGGAGCCGCGAGAGCTTCATGGAAAATCGCCTCAATGAGCAGAAAGTTTTCCGTCGTTTGTTCCATTCAGGCGACTAACCCCGTCTGTGCTGTTTCACACTTACCTCAGGTTGCGGGAAACGAAGCCAAACTGAATCAGCGTCCCACCGCGTCCTCGATAACACCAGGACGGATACGCCGGTACAGCCAGGTCTTGATGAACTTCAGGTCGCGATCGACGCTGGCCTTGGATCTCCCCGTGAGGGATGCGGTCTCCTCGGCGGTGCAACCGAGAAAGTAACGCAATTCGACGAGTTGAACCTTGCTGGGATCGAGCGCCCCCAGCTCGTCCAGGGCGCGATTCAGGTCCAGCAACTCCGGACTGTCGATATTGACCCACGAAAGATCGTCGCTAAGTGGTATGCGTTCTTGTCCGCCGCCCCGCATCTGCGTCTGGCTCTCTCGCGCGTGATCGATCAACATCATGCGCATCACTTTAGCCGCAAAGGTGTAAAAGTGGCGGCGATCTTCCCCGACCGCCTTCTTCTGTTGGAGCAGGCGCAGGTAAAGTTCGTGGACCAGGGCCGTTGCCTGGAGATCGTCAGGATTTCGCTCTCTGCGAATGTAGGCTGCGGCTACCTCGCGCAGGTGGGGATAGACCAGCGGCATCAGCTCTTCGAAGGCGGAGGGATCCCCCTCTTTCCACTTCGCCAGAAGCAAAGTGATCTCTCCCTTGGCCTGGGCCATAACCCTCTCCGTTTGTTGGGGGAACCTGAAGTGAACTTGATCCAAAGCTTATCACCCTGCTCCGTATTCGCGCAGCAGGTTTGCCTGCCTTTTCCCCTTGATATCGCACCCTCAAAAGATTGTTGAGTCACTTTATGCCCGATTCTCGCTGTCTCAGTGAACCGGTAAACCAGAGGAGTTCCCCTAAGGAGGGTCGATTATGAAACATCTTGGAAACGTCTTAACGATCATGGCATTGGCCCTGCTCGGGATTGGCGCGCACATAGCTGCCGCGCAGGAAAGCGTGCTGCATGCCTTCGGCGCTGTGCCAAATACGCCCACCGCCACCGAACCCGCGAAGCAAATGGCGGCTCATTACGCCAGCATTCCGCTCAGCTTCGAGGCCAATCAGGGACAGACCGACCCCTCCGTCCGGTTCCTGTCCCGCGGCTCCGGTTACTCGATGTTTCTCACGCAGGACGAGGTCGTCCTGAATCTGGAGCGTCAGCAACCGGCCTCTCCTTTGCAGGGCCAAACGCCCGCGGTCGTCCCCGTTGATACGCTGCGCATGAAGCTCGTGGGCGCCAGCCCCGCTGCGGCTGTCGCCGGAACCGACCCGCTTCCAGGCGTGGTGAGCTACTTCATCGGCAACGACCCCCAAAAATGGCGCGCCGGCATCTCCACGTACGGCAAGGTCAGCTACGCGCAGGTCTACCCTGGCGTCGATCTGGTCTTCTACGGGAACCAGCGTCAACTGGAGTACGACTTTGTCGTCGCACCTGGCGCGGATGCGGGCCGCATTGCCTGGCAGATTGATGGCGCCCGAGCCACCGTGGACGCCGAGGGCAACCTGGTGCTGACGGCGGCCAACGGGCCGGCCAGCTTCAAAAAGCCGGTCCTCTACCAGATGGACGGCGATAAGAGGATCGCAGTCGACGGCTCATTTGACGTGGCCACTAACAAGATCGGCTTTCGCCTTGGAGCCTACGACCACTCCAAACCGCTGATCATCGACCCCGTTCTCAGCTACGCCAGCTACCTGGGTGGAAGCGCCACAGACACGATCGGCAGCTCAGTTGGCGGCTATAACTACACCCAGGGTCTGGCGCTCGACAGCGAGGGCAGCGTCTACGTTACGGGCACAACCTATTCCACCAATTTTCCGGTCGAGAACCCCTACCAGTCGACCAACAACGTAACCCCGTCGAACAGTCGAGCCCCGACAACTTTCGTGACCAAGTTCAGCCCCGACGGCAGTTCGCTGGTCTATTCCACTTATCTTGGCGGCGGCGGCACCGGGGCAGACTACGCCTACGCCATCGCGGTTGACGCCAACAAAGAAGCCTATGTGACCGGCCAGACCTTTTCAAACGATTTCCCAATCACCGCCGGCGCCTACGAGCCTTTCTGCTCGCCCGCACCTAAACCCCCAAATGAAACCCCCGAGGTCTCCGCCTGCGCCGGGGCGGGCAATAACGCCGCCTATGTCACGAAGCTGAATGCGGCCGGAACCGCTCTCGTCTACTCCACCTTCCTGGGGGGAGACGGTGTCCAGCATGGCGTCAGCATTGCCGTGGACGCAGCGGGCCGAGCGTATGTCGGAGGTTATAGTTATACTTCATGCTACGACGGAACCGCTATCGACCCGGCGGGCCCGTACCCCTATACCTGCTTTCCCACGACAAGCGGCGCCGTCATCGCGGGAGTTCCCCCTGTTGGGACCTATGGGCTAGCTTCCCCCTACGCCTTTATCGCAGTCTTTGATCCCACGGGCGCGGATCTTCTGTATTCCAGCCTCTTCGGCACCACAATCAACACCAGCGGCGGCGAAACCACGTGGACCACCGGAGTCAATGTCGATTCCAGCGGAAACTTCTATCTGGTTGGCTACACCGTGTCTCCGAATCTGCCTACGACGGCCGGCGTGATTGAGCCCACCGCAGGCCCGGCCGTAGAGGGTCAATTGCCGCAAGATCGCAGCTTCATCGCCAAATTCAACCCCGTCACGGCAACTGGTGGCGCGTCACTCGCCTACGCCACCTACCTCGGTGGTCAGACAGAGTTCCGGAACGACCTGGCCAACGCGATCGTCGTTGACAGCGCGGGAAACTCTTACGTCACCGGGTTTACGACATCCCCGGATTTTCCCGTGACCACAGGCAGTTACCAAACGGCTTGCGGCGCGGGTACTGGCGCCTGCAATGCAGACTTCGTGGTCAAACTGAATTCCACTGCTACCGCCATCGACTGGGGCACCTATCTGGGGGACGTCACCGGCAGCGGCGACAGCGCACAAGGCGCCGGCCCCATCGCGCTGGATGGCAACGGAAACGTCTACATTACGGGGATGGCCGGCGGCAGCCTCTTTCCCCAGGTTAACCCCGTTGAGCCGAACGCCAACCAAAGCGAGCCTTTTGTGGCCGAGTTTGACCCGACCGGCAAGAGCCTTCTCTTTTCCACGATCATTTATAGTCCCAATAACAGCGAGACGGCTGGGCTCGGAGTCGATGCGTCAGGCGACATCTATCTCGCCGGCAACATCAACGGCACCGGGCTCATCGTTACACCGGGTGCTTTCCAGCAGGCTTTCGCGGGTAGCAGCACTCTTGACGGATACGGCGATGGTTTTGTGCTGAAGATCGCCCCGCAGGGAACAGCCACCGTGGCGCTCGCTGCCTCACCGTCTCCAGCAACAGCAGGCCAAACAGTGACTCTGACCGCGACGGTGACTCCGACAGAGACTTATGCATCCGTGCCCACGGGAACGGTCGAATTCCAGAACGGCTCGACAACCCTGAGTACAGTTGCGCTCAACTCCGCCGGGGTCGCGACCTACGCAACCTCTACGCTCGATCCCGGTAAAGCCAGCCTGACTGCTGTCTATAGCGGTGACAGCACTTATCCGACCGTGAATGGCGAGACCACACTCACCGTGAACGGGCTCACCGCAACTGTGACCGTAACTCCGGCTTTGTCCAGCGTCACCACGTCGTCAACCCTAAGCGTGAAGGTCACGGTAGCCGGCTCGGGCGCCACGCCCACTGGGACGGTAACCCTGGTGGGAGGCACTTACACTTCAGCAGCGGAGACACTTTCCAGCGGAAGTTATACCTTTACCATTCCGGCGAATAGCTTCACCGCGGGAGCCTATACGCTCACTGTCAACTACAGCGGAGATTCCAATTACTCTGCAGCCACCGGCGCGGCGCCGGTCACTTACACCGCCCCTCCGCCTGCTGCAACGCCCGTATTCTCGCCTGTTGCCGGCACTTACACCTCGACCCAGAGCGTAACCATTACAGACGCCACCACCGGCGCAGCCATCTACTACACCACCAACGGAACCACCCCGACCGCTTCGTCTACGAAATACACCGGGGCAATCTCTGTTGCGGCAACGGAAACCATCGAAGCCATTGCTGTAGCTACCGGATACACCGACAGCGCGGTCGCTTCGGCCTCCTACACCATCAATCTGGCTGCGGCAGCAACGCCGGTCTTCTCGCCGGTTGCCGGCACCTACACATCAACTCAAAGCGTAACCATCACGGACGCCACTACCGGCGCCAGCATCTACTACACCACCAACGGAACCACGCCGACCGCTTCGTCCACCTTATATAGCAGCGCAATCTCAGTTTCCACGACCGAGACCATCGAAGCCATTGCCGTCGCCACCGGCTATACCAACAGCGCTGTCGCAAGCGCTGCCTACACCATCACAGCCGCAACGCCCAGCTATACGTTGAGCGCGTCCCCATCGACGCTCACCATCCAAACCGGCTCTACGGGATCCACGGTGATTACCCTGACTCCAACAGGCGGGTTCACAGGAACAGTGAACTTCTCCTGCGGAACGTTGGCGTCCGATATCACCTGCAGTTTCGCGCCGAGCAGCTTGACGGTCACGACTGCCGCGGCTCAAACCACTACACTTACCATCGGAACCACCGGAACCGCTACCGCGTCGCTTGAACGTGGTCCCCGCGGAAACTACGTTCCCGGGATATTTGTGGCAATGATTCTGTTGCCTCTCGGCTTTACGCGCCGGCTTCTTCGCATCAGGAAGGCCGGAAGTCCGTGGCTCGGCTTGTTGCTGCTTGCAGGAACCTGCCTTACAGCCGCGGGCTTGCTCGGGATGGCTGGATGCGGAGGGAAGAGCAGCAGTTCATCTACGCCGCCGGGGACCTACTCAATACCCATCAATGTAACCAGCGGCAGTACATCTGTTCCGTTGAACCTTTCGATCACTGTTCAATAGAAAACCGAAACAACAAGGCGCATTCAAAGAAGGGTACGGACCAGCAGGCTGGTTCGTACCCCCCTTTCCGTTTCTGACACGCGGAAAGCGCTACCGGATATGCCAATGGGTGGCGAGCGAGATAATTCATTTTTCGCCGGATAAGGAACTATAAACGCGGTAGGCTCAGGGAATGCCATTGCGCATATTTCGCTGCGGCAATCCACTTGAGCGTTTAGTAGGCTTCGCGTCCACATGGTTTCTAACCAGTGCTCAACATTGGAATTCAGTTCTCACCGCAGCCGGTTTTACGTCCAGGTGGGTTGAATTTGCAAACACTGGCCGACTTATCGGTACAGATCTTTCCAGACGACTGGCCAGTTCCGAATGGTCGCCAAAGTAGTAATTCGTGGATTGCCGGTGACTCGCGAACAATGCGCTTCGCGGCGCGGTGTCTGGTAGGACACCAGGTAGCACGATCGGGCTGCTCAGCATGTCGACGCTCGTTATATCCGGCAGAATTGTGGAGCAAGGAAATGCGACTTGCGACGACAAAGGCTGCGATTCTGTCCTGCATATTTCGACGACAAGGCGGCGCGCTCATTCGATCGTTTTCCCGCGGGCATTTTCAGAAGTGATTCTCGCGCGGCGCACTATGGACTCCGCAGCACATAATCATTTGCTCTTCCAACATCTTCATCCTTGTCAAATTAAAGAGTAAAGGCACTTAGGAAAGATTTTCTTTTCGTTCATGCCTTCTTGATGCGGTCACTTCGATGCTAAATGCAGCATTGCTGTCTTCACTCTTTTTACGGGCGGGCCTGACTTGTGCCGCCGCGCCGGGGTCTTTGTAACAACGAACAGGCAGCCTTCTCATTGCCCGTCGGTGAGCTGACACGCGTGTGCGCTCATTTCACGATTCGTGTGTCTACGAACACACAACGAGTTGGCGTTTCATCCGCTATCGATCCGCTGCACTTATGGAAAGCAAAGAAAAAGTTTAGGCGTCCCTTACAGGCCTGGCGTTGCAATGGGTCCTGTACTGGAGCGGATTGAGCAACGGAGACGACCAAGGCGAGCCAACATCATTGCCGCTGATTGAACGCGGACTCCTCGTCGCCTTCTTGAGCGGCATGTCACTCGAATCGGTTGGAACACGAGGCGGGACACATATACATCACTCCAGACGAAAGCGAGAGGTCATCATGAGAATCATCCTTTGGAAAGCCACGACGCTGACGGCGCTCGCCGTGGGCATGACATGTGCATGTATGGCGCAGTCGGCCACGACTGACGCCAATATGACCGCAAGTGTTGATCCGCCTGCGGCGGCCACGCCTGCGACACCCAACGGCGGAGCGGATGCTACCCACGCGGCTCCGAGCACCGATAAGCAGGAGCTACAGCCTACAGTCGCGCAGGAGATTGACGCGCTGAAGAGCCGGATCGACCAGCTCGAAAACGAAGTGAAGGAAGAGAAGGCACGGGCTTTGGCCGATAGCGCCGATACGGCGGCGATTAAGGCTGCGGAGAAGCAGTTAGTCGCCGGAGACGGCGGTTTGGCGCTGAACGCCACGAAACCGGCGGGCGGCATGTCGTCATCTTTGCAGGCCGCAACGCCTGCGCCCGCCGAGCCACCTGCTCCTGAGATCGGCGCTCAAACCACCACTAAAGGCGAACCTTTTCCGGGAGACTGGACGTGGTTGAATAGCAATGGGCACGCGGTCGATAGCCCTATGTCCACCAAGTACTTCACGCCGGAGTTTCGGGCCGACGCGAACTACATCCTCGACTACAATCACCCCAAAGACGACACCATGGGGGGCGCGACGGAGAGCTTTCGCTCCGACGAATGGCAGCTTGAACAGCTCAGCATCGGCGGCGACATCCGTATCAACAATGTGCGCGGACGCATTCTCACCATGGACGGGTTGTTCGCCACGACGACGCCGCGCAATGACGGCAGCCCAAACCGCGGCCAGTGGGATCTGGCCGGGGCATACAAGTACATCTCAGAGGGCTGGGGCGGATATCACTGGGATATCCAGCACGGCTTGAACGTCGATGCCGGTATCTTCGTTTCCTACATCGGCCTCTTCAGCTATTACAACTTCGACAACTGGACTTATCAACCCTCCTTCGTTTCCTCCAATACCCCGTGGTTTTTCAACGGTCTTCGCATCCAATATTTCCCCACGGCAAAGCTGAAGATCGAACCGTGGGTCATCAACGGCTGGCAATCCTATGCACGTTACAACGGGAAACCCGGACTCGGCGGACAGATCCTCTGGCGCCCCAAGCCCTATCTTGACTTCGTGTGGAACAACTACGGCCTGGGCGAAGACGACGCCGGCTTCCCCGGACGCTCGCGTATTCACGCCGACTACAGCGCGCAGTGGAAGTTTTACGACGACCCGACGAAAATGATGGACAAAATTGCCATGACGATCACGGGCGATGCCGGCTGCGAATATGGCGGTGGTCCGGCTGTCGGGTACTACAACCCCAAAGGGCTCTCGCCGGAGATGGGTTCTGCTGACACTTATTCCGGAGGCGTAAACTGCCACAACAGTCACGACGGCAAGCCCAAGCAAGCATTTATCGGATGGATGAGCTATCTGCGCTTCTGGTTCCACAAGGATCTTTATGCGCTTACGCTCGGTGGCGGTCAAATGAACAACCCCGGCCGTTACTTGACGCTGCTGCCGCCCATTGACGGAGCTACGGCAATCACCGGAACTCCGTACTTTACCGAGAATGCTGGCGACCGCTCCCAAATGCACGACGGCACCGTCACCTTCGACTACATGCCGAGTCAATTCATCACCTTCACAATTGAGGAAGGCTATCGCTACTCCGACGTGCCGTACTGGACAGGCCGTGGCGGCATCACGCCGCCTGGCGGTAACAACGGAGCGCCTGCACAGTATGCCTGCGCCAGTGGAGCTCCGTCCGGCTTCGGCTACGGCTCGTTGGGCGCGGCGGAATCCGCTTGCTACGCTCTGGGAAATGGGACAGGGGAAGGGCCAGACACCACCGCGATCTGGTGGCCCGACCTACGCACCAACCAGACCAACACAACCATAGCAATCAAGGTACGGTTCTAGCTGTCCGCGGGCTCGCCACCGAACGCGGCGAGCCCGCGGACTTATCCATGGGGCGGCGTCGGGAGTCTTGTGCTTTCGGCGCCGTTCAGGTGCTTGAGTAACTTCGGCAGAGAGACTGTTGACGGGTGCATAAGTTGCGATTCCGATGAGAGCGCCGAACTTATGAACATCCTACGATTCGTTTATGTGCCGCTCATGGGATGCAGTTTGCAATAGTGCTGAAGAACAAAACATGTGTGGCCACAGACGTCGGCGGGCAAAGCAAGCAAGATGCTGTCGCATGTTCGCCGGAATGCAAGTGGAATGCAAAGGTAATCACTGATGGAGTTGGCCCTCAATCTCGAATGGACGGCGGTGGCCGCAGTGATGTGCTGGCTGTGGGCGCGGCATGCGCGGCGCGAGGGTCCGGGACGCCGGGTGCAGGGAATTGCGCTGGCGTTGGTTCTCGTCACCATGTTTGTTGTGATCACGATGTATGACGACATGGCAATGGCGCAGAATCCAGCTGAGACTCGCTGTTTCCAGCAGCGCGAAGATGAATTGGCCACGCATGTGCATGTCCCCCTGCATCCGATCGTGAGCTTAGTTTCGCAACTCTCCGCAAAACTTTCGTTTGGCACATCGCATTCTGCCGTGCTGGGGAATCTCCTTGCGCCGGCGTTTGAAGTTCCCGCCAAAGACCCCGTTCAGAACCGACCCCCTCCCCTCGCCTGATCATTCCCTAATTCCTGCTGAATATGTTGGCTGATCCGCTGCCCGCAACCGCTGTGCGATTCATGGCGCAATGGTTGTATGCGAGGCGAAACCAGCCTGTCCTTTCTTACCGCGAGATGGGATATTTTCAGCCCCTGCACCTGGTTTCACGGGCCAGTGAAATGAACCTTGCCTTAGAACATGAGGGCACTCGATGAAATGCAAAGCTATGAAACTCGCAATTGTGCCGATAGCGCTCGCGGCGTCCCTCGCCATGAGCGGCTGCAAGAGCAAAACAGCGGATGCCGCCGCAGAGGCGCCGCCGCCGGCCAACGTGATTTCCGGAGTGGACCCCTCCTTCTTCGCGGTCGAGCATCCGGAGTTGTATCCGATCGCAACCGCGACCGAATACCAGGCCCCGTCGCAAATGTTCGTGACCGGCACTGTCTTTCCGGACATCTCGCGAACGGTTCCCGTGATTTCGCTTGCCTCCGGCCGCGTTGTAGATATCCGCGCTCGCCTGGGCGACACAGTAAGAAAGGGCCAGCTCCTGCTGCGCGTTCGCAGCGATGACATTTCCGGCGGCTTCGGCGCCTACCGCATAGCCGTCTCCGATGAGCTGCTTGCGCACAAGCAATTGGATCGCGCGAAGGATCTGTACCAGCACGGGGCCATCGCACAGCAAGATCTGGAAGTCGCACAGGACACCGAGGACGACGCCAAGACCACCCTCGATACCGCGACTGAGCACCTTCGCCTGCTCGGCAGCGATCCTAATGATCCGAAGGGAATTGTCGATATCGTCGCCCCGGTTTCGGGAGTGATTACCGATCAGGAGATAGCGATTGGGGCGTCGGTGCAGGCCTACTCCACGCCGAACCCCTTCACGATTTCGGACCTGAGCACTGTGTGGATCGTGTGCGACGTTTACGAAAATGACCTGGCCAACGTACGCGTCGGAGAACCCGCCGAGATCAAGCTGAACGCGTATCCAGACAAAGTTCTCAAGGGCACGATCAGCAACATTGGCCCGATTCTCGATCCGAGTATCCGCACAGCGAAGGTCCGCATTGAGGTAGCCAATCCGGGCGACATGATGCGGTTAGGCATGTTCGCCACGGCCACTTTGTTCGGCAAGGGGAAGCAGAGCTACGCGGCTGTCCCGGCGTCCGCGATCGTCCATCTGCACGACCGCGATTGGGTCTACATCCCCCTGCAAGGAAAGTTCAAGCGGGTCGAGGTTGTCAGTGGCGAGCAGTTGCCGAACCAGTTACAGCAGGTTCTATCAGGGCTGCAGCCCGGTCAGCAGGTGGTGACAAACGCGATCAATCTTGAAAATGCGATCGACAACGAATAACACCCGACTCCGGTACTCGAGGAAGAAAGCATGATTCGCAAGCTCGTAGATTTCGCTCTCAATAATCGATACGTAGTGCTGGCGATCGGTTTGCTATTGCTCGGATGGGGCGCGCTGTCGTTTCACAACATGCCCGTCGAGGTCTATCCGGACATTGCCGATAATTACGTGACCATCATAAGCCAATGGGCTGGGCATTCTGCGGAAGAAATGGAGCAGCAAGTTTCGGTTCCTGTCGAAATTCAGGTATTCGGGATTCCTCATCTCACGACAGTGCGGTCGGAATCTATTTTTGGTCTTTCTTTGGTTACGTTGATCTTCGACGATCAATCCGTCAACGATTGGAACCGCCAGAAGGTGCTCGAGAGGCTCACGCAGGTCAGTGTGCCGCCAGGCGTGCAGCCTCAGATCGGTACGGATTGGAGCGAAACCGGCCAGATCTATTGGTACACGATTCGGAGCACGAATCCGGCATATGACCTGATGAATCAGAGGAGCCTCGAGGACTGGGTTCTGTACAAGGAATTCAGGAAAGTTGACAACGTCGTCGACGTGAGCGACTTCGGCGGCACCGCGCGAGAGTATCAGGTGCGGGTTGACCCGAATAAGCTCATCACCTACGGCTTGAGCATCGCCCAGGTCGAGCAGCAGTTAGCCATCAACAACACGAACGCCGGAGGCAGCTTCGTCGAGGAGGGTTTGCAGCAGCTGAACGTCCGCGCGCTCGGACTTTATCGCAATGTGCAGGACATTGAGAACACCGTGCTGACAACTTCGAATGGAGCCCCGGTCCGCGTAAAGGACATCGCGGTCGTCGAATGGGGCCCCAGAATTCGGCTGGGGCGCATGGCCAGAGCCGATCATCGTCCGGACGGCGTCATTGTGGATGAGCCCGACGTCATCCAGGGCGGCGTGCTGATGCGCAAGGGGGCCGAAGAGGGCCCTACGCTCGAAGGCATTCACAAGAAGGTGGAAGAGCTCAACAATCACATCCTGCCCGAGGGTGTGAAGGTCGTTACCATGCTGGACCGCAGCGATCTGCTTCATTACACGTTGCACACGGTGTTGCACAATCTGGGCGAAGGGATGATCCTGGTTACCATCATCCTGCTTCTTTTCCTCGGCAATGTTCGCGCGGCCCTGGTCGTTGCGGTGACGATTCCGTTTTCCCTGTTGTTCGCTTCAATCTTTCTGAATTTAAGCCATATTCCCGCAAACCTGATCTCACTTGGCGCGCTCGATTTCGGCATGGTTGTTGACGGCGCAGTGGTGATGGTGGAAAACATTGTTCGCCATCTGAGCCGCGACTTTGGCTCCAACACAGGAAATGGACAGCAACCCAACGGCCAGCAATCCAACGGCCAGGCCATCGGCCGGCGAACAATTCCCAAGTCCGTTTCGACCGTAATTCGTGAGGCATGCCACGAAGTTCAACGGCCGGTTTTCTACGCCATAGCCATCATCATCACCGCCTACATGCCGATCTTCACGCTGCAACGAGTCGAAGGGCGATTGTTCCGGCCCATGGCCTGGACCGTGGCCTTCGCACTCCTCGGCGCCATGACGTTCTCGATCCTGATCGCGCCAGTGCTGTGCGCCATACTCTTCCGGAATGGCGTAAAGGAATGGCGCAACCCGGTCATGGAATTCCTCAAGAAACGCTACCGAACCGGCTTGCGCTGGGCTATCGAAAACCGCTTGATTGTCGTCGGCGTTGGCCTGGCTTCGCTGGCCGTCGCTCTTTACCTCACCTTCAGTGGAATCATTGGCTCGGAGTTTCTGCCCCACTTGGACGAAGGCGCCATTTGGGCGCGTGGCGAGATGGCCAACAGCGTAGGCGAGACAGAAGGCACGCGCTTCGCCCAGCAATCCCGCTATATCTTTGCCTCGTTCCCCGAGGTCACCAAGGTCGTCTCGCAGGCCGGAGCGCCTGACGATGGAACCGACACGGGAGGATTCGGCAACACGGAGTATTTCGTCGACTTGAAGCCCAAAGACCAATGGCGACCTGTCTTTCATCAGAATAAAGAGGAGCTGATCGCCGCAATGGATCGCGAACTGGAGAAACAGCCAGGGGCATTCTGGAATTTCTCCCAGCCCATTGAGGACAACGTGGATGAAACGATGACCGGCACGAAGGGCGGACTGTGTGCCAAGTTATACGGGCCAGATCTGGACGTTCTCGAGCAAAAGGGCGAAGAGATCAAAGATGTGATGGCAAATATCGACGGGATCAAGGATTTGGGAATTCAGCGTGATACGGGCCAGCCGAATATCGATCTCACCGTTGACCGTCAGGCGGCTGCGCGCTTCGGCATCAATGTGGCCGACATTCAGGATGCGATCCAGACCGCTGTCGGAGGAAATCCTGTCAGTCAGGTCTTGCAGGGAGAGGCAGTCTACAACGTGGTCGTGCGCTATCAGAAACCGTATCGCGATTCCAAGGAAGCCATCCAGAATATTCGACTGCTGTCTCCCTCGGGAGAGCGCGTCTCGCTGGCTCAGTTGACCAAAGTCCAGGTTCGCGATGACGCCTACGACATTTACCGGGAAGGCGGCTCCCGCTATGTGGCCATCCGCTTTGAGGTTCGCGGGCGCGATTTGGGAACGACAGTCAAGGAAGCCATCGACAAAATCGGAAAAAATGTGCAGTTGCCGCGTGGCTATCGCCTCGAATGGTCGGGAGAATACGATAGCGAAAAGCGAGCCGAGAGTAGGCTGCTCATCATCCTTCCCCTGACGGTCTTTTTGATCTTCATCATTCTCTACACCATGTTTCGTTCCTTCAAATGGGCGCTGCTGATTCTCGCCAACGTGATCATGGCTCGCGTTGGAGGCTTGCTCGCTCTCCTTGTGACCGGCACATTCTTCAGCGTATCTTCCGGTGTCGGCTTTCTGGCGCTGTTCGGCGTCTCGGTGCAAACCGGCGTCATCATGCTTGAATACATCAACCAACTGAGAGCTCGTGGCTATACCGTTGCAGACGCCGCTGTCGAGGGCGCAGCCTTGCGGCTGCGGCCGATCGTGATGACGATGCTGGTGGCCACTTTGGGACTTCTTCCGGCCGCGATGTCCCACGCCATCGGATCCGACTCGCAGCGCCCGTTTGCCATCGTGATTGTGGGAGGGCTGATGTCCGACCTCCTGCTGAGCATCTTCCTGCTGCCCACATTGTATGTCTGGGTTGCGCGGGAGGGTGACACACTGCCGGAGCCGGAAGGGGAGGAATCCTTTGAACACTGAGCGTAACGTTCATTGCGCGAATTCGCGCACCATGAAGCGTTGGATCGCGTGCTCCCGGGTTTGCGCACTGGGTCTGCCATTGCTTCTGACGCAGGCAGCACGCGCGCAGCAGCCATTCACCTGGGACCAGGTGGAAGCAAAATTCGAGGCGAACAATCCGGCTATGAAAGCCGATGCGGACAATGTCGACGAGATGAAAGCTGAGGAAATTACTGCGTTTCTCCGCCCCAATCCGCAGTTCACCCTATCGGCTGACGGCACGCAGGCCGCTCCGCATAATGGGGTCTGGACTCCGTTTAAGGGCACTACGGAACAGCCGAACTTCAGTTATTTGCACGAGCGCGACCACAAGCGCGAGCTGCGCCTGGAGAGCGCGCAGGAGGGCACGCGCATCACGCAATCGCAACATGAAGATCTGGATCGCAACATGATTTTTGGTCTGCGCACGGCGTTTGTTGGAACGCTCCAGGCAAAGTTCATTCTCGACCTGGCGAAGGCCGACCTCGATTACTACGATAAGATTATTGACGTCAGCCAGGCAAGCTTCAAGGCCGGCGCCATCGGCCAAATCGATCTCGACCGCATTGAATTGCAGCGTGTACAGTACGAGTCGGAGATTGAAATCGCGATCGTCAATCTACGAACCGCCAAGATTCAACTCCTGCAGATGCTGGACGACCGCACGCCTGTGGATCAGTTCGACGTGACAGGCGAATTCGCTTTCAGCGAAAACCTGCAGCCTTTGGAAACCTATCGCGATGCTGCTCTGGCTGCCCGGCCCGACCTCCAGGCCGCGCTGCAAACAATTCAGCAATCCGACACGAACCACAAGCTGGCCATCTCCAACGGCTCTACCGATCCCACCTTTTCCGGCTGGTTCACGAACAACTCCTCGACCAATAACCCCAATGGCCCCGAAACAATCGGCGCGAGCGTGAGCATTCCGCTGCGCATATTCGATAGGAATCAGGGCGAGAAAAAACGAACGCTCATCGACATCGACCGCGCGCAACAAGCCAGCGAGGCAACGCGGGCCCAGGTCTTTAGCGATGTGGACACCGCTTATGAGCTGGTACGCAGCAATATCGCTCTGCTCAAGCCCTATAAGGCGAAATACAACGACCAGGCTTTGCGCGTGCGCGACACGGTCACTTATGCTTACCAACATGGCGGTGCCTCATTGATGGACTTTCTCAATGCGCAGAGTGACTACCGCCAGGTTCAGCTCGCCTATGCGCAATTACTAGGCTCCTATTTGACTGCGCGGGGCCAGTTAGTGCTTGCCGTAGGGAGCGAAAACATTCCGTAAAGCGGATGCATCGAGCGTCAAGCAGCTGCGTAGAGAACGGCAGGAGTCAAGACTCCAAACGAGGTCGGGAAAACTATATGAGACGCGAAGAAGTCAGGATGCGCATCGAAGAGATCGGGATCTTTCCGGGTATTCGCGTAAAGTCGGCAGACAAGGCAATCTATGCCGCCGAGACCCTTTACCAGGCCGGCATTCCCGTGGCTGAAATTACCATGACCGTTCCGGGCGCCATCGGCGTGATCCGGAGACTGGCGGAAAGCTTTCCCGGCATGGTTGTCGGCGCCGGCACGGTGCTCGATCGCGAGACTGCGGAACGCTGTCTCGAAGCGGGCGCGAGATTCCTGACCAGCACCGGCTTTGTGCCGGACGTGGTCGAGACTGCGCTCAAAGCCAACGTTGTTGCGATCCCCGGAGCACTCACGCCGACCGAGGTGATCGCGGCCTGGAAGGCGGGCGCAGACTTTGTGAAGATATTCCCAACCGCACCGGTCGGCGGAGACCGCTACATCAGGTCGCTCAAGTTGCCCCTGCCGCAAGTGAAGCTGATTGCCGCGGGAGGCGTAAATCAACAGACTGCAACCGGCTATATCATGGCCGGGGCGTCTGCCATTGGCGTGGGAGGGGAGTTGTTACCGCCAGACGCCCTCCAGAGGCGCCAGGAACATCGTATTCAGGAATTGGCGCGAAGATTCCTGAACTTCGTGAAAGACGGCCGCACGCCAGCTTGACACGCGTGGCGATAGCGCTTGAATGACTTACAAATAACTACTTGTTGTTATATCTATTTCATATAAAAGCTTCATGCCTCCTTCACTCCTTACGAGGAAACATATGAATGAAGGAGGCATAACAATGACACGATTCATTCCTCTCACACTCGCATTGGCGGCCGCAGTTGTCGCCGCTGGCCCCATCTACTCACAGCCGTCCGATCACCCCTCCTACTCTCAGAGTGAGGTCAAACAAATGATCCGTGATGCGCACACCGCCCAGCAGTACCATGACTTGGCCGGCTATTTCAGAGAACGGCAGCAGTACTTCGAACAACAAGCGCAGTCCGAGAAAATTGAATGGGATCGCCGCAGCCAGATCACCGCCGCAAGCTACCAGAAGTATCCCCGGCCTGCGGACTCGTCTAAAAACCGCTACGAATACTTCACCTATGAGGCTCAGCAGATGGCGTCCCAGGCCGATCACTTTGAGAGCCTTTCTGCAAAGAGCCAGTAGTAAATCCGGCATATAAAGCCATCGATCAGAGGGTTAAGGCATGAACGTGTAAAGCGTTTATGCTTTGACCCTAATGCTTTCTTTGTGCCTTATTTATGTTTTCCTGATCATTTTGCACTTACCGTCGTTGTACATGCACCCCGGAGTACCTATTCGTGAAAGTCATGAAGATTTCAGACTTCCTTGGGAAGCGGGATGCCCTGACACGGTCGCAATTCATTGGGGAGACCCTGGCGGGGTGCTGGGTAATCGCGATTCTGACCTTCGCCGGTTACGTGCTTCACTTCAATCCGGCGCCCGTGGGTTTTCTTTTCCTGCTGATCGTAGTCTGCGAGGCGATCCTTTGCGGGTTCTGGCAAGCCTCGATCGTCTCTGTGCTCGCATGCGCGTGCCTCGATTTCTACTTTTATCCGCCGGTTCTTCACTTCACGATCAACGACCCGCAAGACTGGGTTGCGCTTGGCGCATTCGAGATCAGCGCTCTCCTTGTGAGCCGCCTTTCATCGCGGGAGCAGCTCAATTCTCGTGAAGTCCAATTGCAGCGAAAGGCAATGGAGCAGCTATACGAATTGAGCCGTAGCACGTTGCTGATCAATCTGCATCATCCGCCGGGGCCACAATTGACGCACTTGATCCAACGAATTTTCGAAGCTGAGGCGGTCGCGATCTTTGACGGGAACTCGGGGAAAACTGATCTGGCGGGCCCGTGGTCAAGAGACGAACAGGATCTGGCCAGGGAGTGCTACCTGCTGCAGGTGGATGACGAAGACAAAGCGACTGCAACTTCTCGACGGGTGTTGCGTGCGGGCGCCGATTCCATTGGAGCTCTCACGATTCGCGGCAACGTTGGAACCCTTGTGACCAACGCACTTGCGTCACTCACAGCCGTAACTCTCGAGCGCTGCGTTTCTTTTCAAAAGGAAAGCGAGATCGAGGAGGCGAACAAGGGTGAACGGCTGAGAGCCGCCGTGTTGGATTCGCTGGCCCACGCGGTCAAGACGCCGCTCACCGCGATTCAGGCGGCGAGTGAAGGATTGAACGAAGTCGGCAACCTGAATCGGGCACAATCGGAACTCGTGACCTTAATCGATGACGAACTCAACAAGTTGAGCCTGTTAAGTACGAGGCTTTTGCAGACCGCAAAACTTGAGGCAGTGGACCTGAGCGTCGGCAAAGACGAAATTGTAGTTGAAGAGCTTGTGTCGGGAGTTTTGAGGGACCAGAGCAAGCGCCTTGCTGGCCACCCGGTAGAAATTGCGATTGCCGACCAAGCTCTGACGGTTCGCGGCGATCGAGAATTGCTGTCGATGGCGTTGGTGCAGTATCTGGACAATGCCGCTAAATACTCATTTGCGGGATCGGAGGTGAAAGTTGCGGCCTGGGAAAGCCACTCTGAGGTCATGATCTCAGTCCACAACTTCGGACCGCCCATTCCACTTTCCGATAGGGAGCGAATCTTTCAGCGGTTCTACAGGAGCGAAGTGACCATGCATCGGGCTCCCGGCACAGGGGTCGGACTGTCGGCGGTAAAAATGGCCGCCGAGGCGCACAAGGGCCATGTGTGGGTAATCAGCAGCGCGAATGAGGGAACAACGTTCTATATGTCCCTCCCTCAACTACCAGGAGGAAATTAATGAACCGCGAATCGGGCAACGTACTCATCGTGGATGACGAGCGGTCGATTCGGCTGTCGCTTCGGACGATTCTCTCGAACTTCGGTTTTGCGATCGTCGAGGCGGCGCGAGGAGAAGAAGCCCTCTCGCTGATTCGCGCCGCGCAATTCGACGCCGTGTTGCTGGATATCAACATGCCGGGGATGGGCGGCATCGAAGTGTGCCGGTTGATGCGCAAAACAGCTCCCTTGCTGCCCATAGTGATGCTGACTGTGCAGGACAGCGAAGATCGGAAGGTCGACGCGCTGGATGCCGGCGCGGATGACTATATTACCAAGCCATTTCAATTGCGCGAGTTGACCGCGCGCTTACGCGCGGCGGTGCGCCGGGGCAAGGTAACCGATGACGGCAATCGACCCATTGCGATCGGAGATGTTCTGCTGGACCCTGACCGGCACCTCGTGGAAAAGAAAGGAAAGGCCGTCCATTTAACTCCAAAGCAGTTTGAGGTTCTCCACTTCTTGATGGCGAATGCCGGGCGTCCGATTCCTCATGCCAAGTTATTGCGGTCCGTATGGGGGCCGGAATACGGAAACGAGCTCGAGTACCTGCGCACCTTCATCCGGCAAATTCGTATGAAGATCGAGGACGATCCGGCGGATCCAAAATACCTGCTCACGGATTCGCACATTGGATACCGATTCAGCGAATCGATATAGCATTCTGAATACGGTCTCGCCGAATTCGTAGTGTCGCGGTCTCACGGCTATGTTTCAAGCAATCCGCCCGCATGCGCACAGGGGATTACGAGGTGCTAGACCGTGCACGTGACATCCTCATCAGCCGGGAGAAGCGCGTGAGTGCATATACAGGCTGAAATTGACGGTGTGTCTCAGGCTGGGCGAGATGGGCGAATCCCGGCTACATCCAGCGCGCAAGAGCCACGAACATGACCAGCAAGAACAGGACCAGGTTCGGCACAGCCGTTTCGTGGCGGCGCATGTGATAAAAGGCTGCAGTCCACGTTAAAAGCGCAAGTCCGGCGATGGCCAGCGGCGCAATCATGACATGCGGCAAGAAGCTGTAAGGTGTCGGCAGAGCCAAAGCAGCCAGAACTTCAAATAGGCCGACCGCAAGGACGACTTCGTATGGCAGCCCAAAGGGGAGACGTGCCGGCTGCGCTCCGAGCGGCTTGGGTCTGTGCCGATAACTCCATATCTTCGCGAGTCCTACGCACAGGAACACGCCAGCCACAAGGTACCCCATAAGTCGATCGAGACTGTTCATCCTTCCGCCCGCCTTCCCTCTGCTCTGCGAGTTACGTTGCAAGAGGCGTGAATCGCGGCCTTGGAATTCGAAAAAGGCCCTAGAGATGAGCGAACCATGAAGAATATATAAAGTCAATATAAAGGCGAAAAATAGTTCATAATCCGTGGTCAAGCGCTCAAACGTGGCGAATCTTGGTCCACAACGGGGAAGGCAGTTGAGGTAAGGTGCCGGCGCTGCCTGACCGCCCCCCAGCCCGCGCGCCGGCACCATGTGCGGCCGGGCAGATTCCTGACGTTTCAGACCGGGCACATGCCTGACACTTCTTCCTTCTCAGGAAGGTTTTTGTTCTTGTCTTGAAACCTGGGGACAGCGGGACGTTCCCGCACACTTTGCGTTAAAGTCATTCCTGCTCAAAAAAGCTCTCTCTGCCGTTCGTCCTTCGCTATCTTAGCGGGTCGCCCACCGTTTCGCGGAGCCAATGCCCGCTTGGTTGCCTCCTCCAATTCTTGGACAAACTTCTCGGTCCCAGAGGGCGGCCGGTATGCGTCGCCGGTCTCACGGCCATGATCTCCGGAAATACCTGTGAGCATGTCTTGACTCCCCGCAACGGGGAGCCGCCTCTAAGAAACGTCGACGGCGCGACATAAACTGTATTACGTCTGATAGCTTTCGATCGCCGTGGGAACGTCCCGTCTGTCCCCAGGTTTCCCCAGGTTCCCAGGTTCTGTCCCCAGGTTCTGAGGGCACCCTTGGCACCCTTAGAGTGGTTTCGAACGCTCACCGGGACCGGGGCCACCCGCCTTGCCGGCACGTTTTGCAAAATTTGCCCAGATGTCTTCACCTTTGCTTATTTCGTAAGGCTTATCAAGCGGAAATCTGTAAAAGCCTGGAATGATTCCGCTATTGAGGGTGCCATCGATTCCATATTGCGTTTCGAAGCGCACGGGGAATGTCTCGCCGGGCGTTTTGGCAACTTGCATGTAAAACACACGAACGTGAGTTTCTCTGACTTGCAGCATCCTGTGAAAGTCGAAATCTAGTTGGTCCCCCTTAATCAAGACAATTGGGGAGATCAGAGAGAGAACTGAAAGTTCAGAACCTCCGCGTCTAGCGCTCCATTGCAATGGTTTTGTAACGGTGCCGTCTCTCATCTTGCGCGGCGGCAATGGATCATCCCAGTTAGTTCCCACAAGCTGGAAAAATCCGGGATATACGGATCCATCTGCGAAATGGAAGCTACCTGAAACGAGAAGCTTGGAATGCGGCCAGATGACGTCTTTTGTCACTGGCTTCATCCAAGGCAAGAAAGATCTCTCATCGATTTCGACAGTCGGCTCAATCCCGCCCTCAATGTGCCTCGCAATTCGCCAGACCGGATGTGTCTTAAAGTCACGCTCTGTAAGGTCTTCTTCTTGCTTGATTTTCATCATCTCTCCGCGGTCGAAGTACGACAGCAGCCGAAAAGCACTGCTGTGGCTCAGAATGCTCAGAATAATGACGGGCTGTTCTCGGATAGCCCTCAAACCAGTTGTTTATTGCAGCAAGGATATCGGGGTCGTCCGCATATATCTCTTGGGCTGCTTCGAATACCTCCCCCAGCGTGACAATTTCCTCACTGCATCGCTTCGTACCGCTACCAAATAGATCATCCCACCAATCATTCCATTCGTTGTCGTAGAACTGATGAACTTCGGGTGTGAGTGCGATGGCGAGCATCTTGCCTGCGGACACCATGAACAGGCACTTGAGGCTCTGTGGAATTATGTGATGATTTTCTGATCCGTTCCGTCCTGCCCTTGCCTCTACCTGCAAATCGTTATAGAAACCTAGGGACAGCGGGACGTTCCCGCACACTTTGCGTTAAAGTCGTTCCTGCTCAAAAAAGCTCTTCCTGCCGTTCGTCCCTCGCTGTCTTAGCGGGTCGCCCACCCTTTCGCGGAGCCAATGCCCGCTTGGTTGCCTCCTCCAATTCGTGGACAAACTCCTCGGTCCCAGAGGGCGGCCGGTATGCGTCGCCGGCCTCACGGCCATGATCTCCGGAAATACCTGTGAGCATGTCTTGACTCCCCCGCAACGGGGAGCCGCCTCTAAGAAACGTCGACGGCGCGACATAAACTGTTTTACGTCTGATGGTTCCCGATCGCCGTGGGAACGTCCCGTCTGTCCCCAGGTTTCCGAGTTGGTGTCAGGCGATCTCGGTTCTAGTGCTGCTTCATGCGCGGCGTGTTTAGCATCTCTTGCAACGGGCTTGTGACATTCTCAAGTCCCGTCTTTGGCAGCGTCATACCAGGCGGAACCAATTCGGAACAATCGAGGCGGTTCGCTCCCGAACTCGCATCTTCCTGCACGCTTACGCAATTGAGCGTCGAGATTCCCTCGAACGTTGTCTGTACCAAGGCGTGCCCATAACTGAGCGCCATGATCATCCCCGTCGATTTGTCTACAGAAATCGGTGGATGACTTTCATCCTCTGCTATCAACTTAAATTGCAAGTAATGAAGAGGTATTGGCACGGGATGGACAGCGCCTTTGTAAACAGCCATAGGCTCCATCATTACGCCCTTTGCTCTCCCGGTTAAGTCCAAGCAATAAGTTCCTTGTGAGTGGACGTCTACATAAAAGCTTTCTGGCTTGCGATCTGGCAAAACAACCTCAGCGGTATCAAGCTTTGCAACGTCAAAGTATCCGTCATCAAAGTCCGCGTTAATCTGGAGATGCAGCCTACCTAGATTTTCGGGGATGATGCTGACATAGGCGCTGCCGTCCCGATGGAACAAAATTGGTAAATCCATGTCTGCGAACCCAGGATAACGAGAGCCGTATCCGTCGTTATACCTCAAACTCACATGAACCAAACGCGCGCTATATCCGTGAAGTTCTATTGGTACCTCATTCGGCTCCTCCAGCTTCAACGCACCTTGCAGTGTTGGTACACCAAGCCGCCCCTTCGCAAGACCTCTAGATGTATAGGTAGCCCCTGATCTACCAGATTGCGCGTCCTCCTGACCAGACAAGCAGATCCCGGGAATGGTACAGGATCCGATGCTACCAAGCAAAAGCACGCGCAGAGTCCAATTCTTGATCTTGTTCGTCTTAAGCATTGTGTCCTCCCCGTTCGTCACGTGTTGTGCGCCGCTATTGCGCACAGCAGTTTGAAACCTGGGCAAACCTGGGAAACCTGGGGACAGAAACCTGGGAAACCTGGGGACAGACGGGACGTTCCCCATCATTCCACAAAAACGATCTCGGTCTGCCGATCATCCTTCGCCGCCGTTGCCGGGCGGCCGCCCTTCTTAGGAGCCAATGTCCGCTGCGCTGTCTCTTCCAGACCTTGGACAAACTCCTTCGATCCCAGCGGGCGTCCGGTATGTGTGTACTGCCGCAGGGCCATGGTTTCTGTTTCCGATTCCTCGCTGTGGAGATACTCCCTCCAACTCAATCCGGGCCAGCGCGCTCTCCACTCATCCATTGCCAGCCATCCATCAGCATCCGCTCCGCAATGAACGGCAGCGCTTGACCAGATCCAGTCCTCTGCCGCCTCAACCAACCCGGCGCGCACGGGGTTCAGTTCAGCGTAGCGCAACGCAGCCCAGAGATCAGCGTCGTCCAGCGGGCAGGAATAGTATCTCCCCTGCCACACATGACCACTGGAACTTTGTTTCGCATTCCAATAAGCAGCATATCCCCCATGGGTATGTTTGAGGGTTCTCGCCAGAGCATCGGCCTGGCTGGGAATCATGACCAGATGCACATGGTTCGACATCAGACAGTAGCCGATCAACGAAGCTTGATACCGCAGAATGCCTTCCCGCAGCAGGTCCAGGTACACTTCGCGATCGGCATCGCCCTCCAGAATAAACTGCCGCGCGTTTCCACGCTGCGTCGCGTGATGCGCAACATTGACGGCGATCACCCGGGCGAATCGTGCCATATCGTCCAACTCAAGGAGTCACAATCCCCACCCAAAGTGCATCAGCAACGGTCGCAATTGATACAGCCGCATTTAGACAGTAGATGGGTTTCGCCGATCGATGGGAGGAAATTCCGGAGAGGACTTCAAAGTGTATTGGTCGGGGAGAGAGGATTCGAACTTGAGCCGCTTTGCGGGCGTGAGCGCGAGCGGGAGCCCGCAGGCGAAATCCTGAGTCCGCCGCGGCGGACGAAGGACCTCTTGTCTTGATTGGTCGGGGAGAGAGGATTCGAACCTCCGACCCCCTGATCCCGAACCAGTTTCAATGAGTTATTGAAATCTGTTGCAATTGCCAGTTTTAAACTGCTTTATATTGAATGAGTTGCAGCCTCATTATTGAATGCTGCGGTTCTGTATGGTTCTCGGAGGCTTTCACCGCCACAGTTTCGACTACATTCGACGACATCGGTGTTTCACTTTTTGGGGTCGACGAGATGAATCTTCCCATGACTTTGTTCGCGACATATCCGACCCAATCAACTTTAGTAGGTTCCGAAATACCGGAACGAGAATTCGCTCATTTCGGGGTTTCAGCAAGTGGTTTTTCCGCGGGCCCCGTCGTCAATTCGTTCGAGGGCGTCATGTCAGTGTGCACGTGCCAGGGAAGACTTTCGATCAGGATGTCGGGATATTTGCGCAGGGTATCCGGTGAATAGGATGGCGCGGCAGGATCTGCCCTCTCCTTGTTGTATTGCGCCTCTTCCTCATTCGCTTCCTTAGCCAAACCCACGCGGCGGTACAGACCAGCCAAATGAACGTGCGCTGTTAGGTCGTCTGGGTCAATACCTTGGAGAGCCTGAAACTGCGCAAGGGCTTCTTTCGTACGGTGTTGCTCGTCATATGCGACGCCAAGATCTCTGCGTGCATCTCGGCAGAGTGGATATTGCGCAATGACTTTCTCAAGGTCCCCTATCTCGGCGTCAACATGATTGTCGTGGCGCTCTACTAACGCCATGTAGTACGTGGCTCGAGCATCGTTAGGTTGCAACAATAGGGATTTTGCAAGCTGAGTTCGAGCCTCGGCGAGCTTCTCCAACTGAATGTACGCCAAAGCCAAATTGACATAGCCGTCTTTATAGTCAGGCCGCAGATGGACGACGCGCTCAAAGGCTTGCTCAGCCTCGTCAAAGCGTTGAACGTCGAGCAAGGCAATTCCGAGATTGTTCCAGCGCATCCACTCTGGATCGTCCGAGGGCAACGACTTCGGCGGCAAATTTAAGCCCAGGCTAAATGGATAGCTTCGCGAGGCGAGTTCAACCACCGGGTAAGCTGGATGATCCTTACCTAAGACGAAATTCAAGTAGCTTTGACGGAAATGGCGATAGTCAATCGCTGCGGTGATCGTAAGGGGCCCGTTGAACTTCTCGGGAATTCGAAACTGATACCGAACCAAGGCGGAGTGGCCCGACTGAATCGTATTGTCATAGCCTTCGGCGTGCTCGTTCCACACCGTGTGGTCGTCTATGAAATTCCCCGCAGCGTCTATTGGCCGATTGATGAAGCTGTGAGCATGCGGATCGAGGGTTCCATCGGGTTCGAGAAACCCGCCTTCGTAAATCGTTGCCCCGCTTGCATCCTTCACGCTGAAGTGCACCCAGGCCTCGTAGAGATCGCGCAATTCCGGAATGAGCGAGTGACCAATTCCCTTATTCTGGATCACGACGTATGCCTGGACCACCTCGCCCGGCGAGAGGTTCACGGGCTCCGTGCCAACGGGTGCCGGCATTTGCTCACTGTTTGCGGCCCTTATGCCAAATAAGTCAATACCGATGTAATTACCGATCTTCAAGAATGCGATCGTCTTGTCAAGTTGCTCGTCATACCCATAATTAAATGGAACAGCCGTGTTTCCTGCCAACCATCGGTGCGAAGCGAATGCGGCGCCTTTTGAGCCCGGGTACGGCTGGCTGATCACTTCTTGCTTCATGTGGCAGTCCTGGCAACTCGCATAGTCTGCTTGATAGAAGGTTAACGGGGTCTGGTGCGAGAACATGGAATCCTGCCACTCGTCGTATGGAGTGAATGAGCGCAGCCATTCGTAGCCGTTAAGTTCCGGAGGCAGGCTCGCTTTGTGGCAGGCAGAGCAGAACTCCGGTTGACGGTAGATGTCTTGCATCACTGCTTTTGCGTGACGGTTAAGATGGGCAAGGATTTCAGCATCCGGCACAATGCCGGGAATCCGATTCCCCTGCTTGTCAACCATCACTGCGGGGACGCCCATGACGTAACTTCCATTTCCGAGTTTCGGCTCGACGCTTTGAATGGAATGGCATGTCATGCAGGTCAAGCCATCGCTGTCGAATGAACGGTCAACTTTCGACTTCGTGTCCAGGGCCCCGGACAAAACTGCATTGGGATTGTGGCAACTGTCGCAGTAGCGGGCGTATGCGATTCCCTTTGCTCGAATCAGAACCTCGACACTCTTGCCGTAGAAGGGAGTCCGAAATGAGTTGGAATGGAGGGACTGGCGCCATTCGCGATATGCCTGCTGGTGGCAATGCCCACAGTAGGCCGCATTGGGAAACGTGCTCGAATCAAGGAAGCCCCTGCCTTCCACTGACGCGTTTCCCGGCAAAGCGATGTTGCCCCTGCCAAACGGAAAGCTGTATGTTTCGTCGATCTTCTCGGTATGGGCCGGACGAGAGGCCGTTGCGCTTGGAAGTTTATCTTGCGCCAAGCTGGGCTGCGCGACACATAGCGTGGCCACGCTTAATAGGAGAGGGAAAAGTAGCAGTGTGGCGCTGGAGGTGTTCACTTGCGTACTCGTTTTGCTCGCACGTCTTGTCATCGAGTTGTAATGGAAGGTCGCGCCGTTTCCGTTGGCCAAGCGAGGTGGTTGCAGGAGTCCCAAACGTAGGTGTTCATGCCGTCGCTGAGTCTATTGCCATTCAGGTCGCAGTTCATTGGTGTTGAGCCCTCACTAAGTTAGATGATCCAACCGGCGCTGCCAAGGACCTATGCCCAGCTAATCCGGTCCGGAGGACCGTGACCTGCGAGATGCGGGCATCTTGGGCGAGGCGCATGCCATCCTAAGAACTCTCACCGTAAGTGATGATCTTCCGAAAGCAGATAGAAAATGTGACCATGGCAAGTAATCCGGCCGTGGCAGGAGCTAACACAAGGGCCGCCTCACCTGATTCCCCGCTAAGTAGCTTCGCACAGAGAACGGCCGCTCCGAAGAATCCAGCAACAGCGGCTAAAGACGCCACAACCAACGACAAAACTATTGCGAAGACGATCTCACCGATTGTCGGTCGCGGGCGCCCATTAGCCACTCTCATTTCAAGTTGCTTAACTGTTCTCTGAATCGCTACAGCCCCAACGCAAAGAAGCATAAACAGCATCAAGAGAAATATCACTGCAACAACTCCTTTATTGAGAAGATGGGTTGTGCAAACTTACTAAAGAAGTTGCTGCTGGGATCGTTCCCTGAATTCACCCCCATTAAACAGTACATAAGTTCACCGTCGCAGGATCTGTCGGCTGCTGATTCTTGACTCTTGCTGCATTTTCCGTCTCGTGGATGTCGTGCTCTGGCATAGCATCTGTCATGATCCATATAGCAGGCATCTTGGGCGTTCGTTGGAAGTGCAAGGCCGGCAGGCGGATTCGGATCGGAAGACCATGGATCGCCGAAATCTTCCCAAGGCTGCCATTGTCCCCCTGTCCATCCGGGGCCACCGTAATTGCCGTAATAGTAAAAACAGGACAAAGAAAATACGCATCCCCATGGCATAGGAAACAGAGGCTGTGGAGGCCCGTATGGCCCTGAATAGGACGATTGAAGCCCAAACGGATCACTAATTGAGATCGGATTATCGCTGGCGTAGGCGTAGAGATTAGGTCCGCTGCCATCGAAGCCGAACGGGTCTTCGCTCAAGAACCGGCCTGTCTGCGGATTGTAGTATCGCGCTCTATAATAGTCGATCCCGAGGCCGTCGGCCTCGCGCCCTGAGTACATATAGTCGTTGGAGTTGGTGCCTGTGGCGCTGAGCACGCCATATGGTCCATAGCTATACGTAGTTTGCTCCGCTCCCGTTGAATCGGTCAGCGCCATCGTGCTCTCTAGGGCATCGGAAAGGTAGTCGTAGGTCCCAGTCGAGTCCGTCCGCTGGAATCGCTCGTCGACGCCGCCCGTCAGCAGATTCGCTGTTACCCCCGAGCCATTCTGTTCCTGAACGGGGTTGGCACCGTCGTAGAGGAAATTTGTGGTCGTGGAAAGCATTGTTTTGCTCATGCGCCTTCCGAGCGGATCGTAGCTGAAGGTCGCGCCACTGCTGTCAGCCGAAACCAGATTATTGCGCGCGTCCCAAACATAGGAATTCATTCCGTCGTTAAGCGTGTTACCGTTCAGATCGTAGCTCATTGCCGTAGAGCCCCATTGGGTCAACTGGTTGTTGGCGTTGTAGGTCGCCGAGGAAACTGCAGCCGGCAACTGTTCGTTAGCCAGGCTGCCGCTTACGGCCGTTCGACGACCAGCCAAGTCGTAGCCGTATTCAAGATTGAACACGCCCAGCGTGCTCCCCTGATAAGAACCTGGGGACAGACGGGACGTTCCCACATATTTTAAAGTCACTCCTGATCAGAAAAGCTCTCCCTGCCGTTTGTCCGTCGCTACCTTCGCGGGACGACCACCCTTTTGCGGGGCGAGAGTCCGCTTAGTCGCCTCCTCCAAGTCATGTACAAACTCCTCGGTCCCAAGCGGGCGGCCGGTATGCGTACATTCACGAATAGCCATCCGCTGCGATTCTGTTTCTCCGGCGGCAAGATAGTTTTTCCAACGGGAGACATCCCATCGCTGTTTCCATTCTTCCATCGCCAGCCATTGGTCCGCCACTGTCAATCCGCAGTGAACCGCAGCGCTCGACCAGGTCCAGGCTTCCGCCTCCGCAACCAGCCCCGCCCGCACCGGATTCAACTCAGCGTAACGTAACGCTTCCCAAAGGTGCGGCGTATCGAGTGGGCAGGAATAAAACCTCCCCTGCCAAACATGCCCACTTGAATGGTACTTCCCATTCCAATAAGCTGCGTACCTTCCGTGAGTATGCTTGAGCGCTTTTGCCAGGGCATCGACGTGATGCGGAACCATGACCAGATGAACGTGATTGGACATCAGGCAGTAGCCGATCAAAGATGCATGATGTTTTTCCGCGTTTTCCCGCAGCAGGTCCAGATATACTCTGCGATCGACATCGCCGTCCAGGATAAATTGCCGCGCGTTTCCACGCTGCGTCACATGATGAGCAACTTGAAGGGCTATTACGCGGGCGAATCTTGCCATGCTTAGCAACTCGCTGAATGTGGATTTCCCATGGGGGATGCGCAGGTCGCAGGGGGAATTGGAGCTTGCAGCAGAATACACGCCGCCCAAAAAAGAGGCAGCGCCGCGGAGGCATCAGGAGAACGAAGCAGGATTGAAACTATTGGTCGGGGAGAGAGGATTCGAACCTCCGACCCCCTGGTCCCGAACCAGGTGCTCTACCAGGCTGAGCCACTCCCCGACGTGTTTGTGGTGCAGTTTGTCTATTTTACAGCGCTCTGCAGGGCGGCGCAAACAAGCGTGCACCCAGGCGAGACTAAAGAATGTAGCGGGACAAATCCTGGTCCTTTACGATGGACGCCACCATCTGCTGGACATAAGCATCGTCAATGAGGAAAACCTTCTCCGGGCCGGATGCGGTCATCCGCTCGTGGAAGGGCAACGGCACCGTCGCTTCGTTCTTGATGGCCGTGGAAAGCACCGAGGAGGCCTGCTCGTCAGGCGCGCGACGGGCCACATCGGGCGCCAGGAAGCTTATGTCTTCGAGAACCCGCTCCATGATGGTGTGTAAACGCCGTGCGCCAATATTCTCAGTGGTTTCATTCACCTTGAACGCGAATTCAGCCATCTCTCGCAGAGCTTCCGGAGCGAACTCGAGGCGTACTCCTTCGGTTTCAAGCAGCGCCGAATACTGTTTTGTCAGTGACGCCTTGGGCTCTGTAAGGATGCGGAGAAAATCGTCGACGGTGAGCGATTGCAGTTCGACGCGAATTGGAAATCGCCCTTGCAATTCAGGAATCAGATCGCTCGGCTTGGAGACGTGGAAGGCTCCGGCGGCGATAAACAGAATGTGATCCGTGCGCACCATGCCATACCGCGTATTGACTGTGGTGCCTTCAACAATGGGCAGAATGTCGCGCTGCACGCCCTCGCGTGAGACGTCCGGGCCGTGGCCGCTCTCGCGCCCGGCGATCTTGTCGATCTCGTCCAGGAAGATGATCCCGTTCGACTCGACGCGCTCCACCGCGGCTCGATTCACCGAGTCCATATCGATCAGCCGGCCCTCTTCCTCCTGCACCAGATAATCGAAGGCGTCGGTAACCTTCATCTTTCTCTTCTTGGTGCCGCCTCCGAAGATGTTAGGCAGCATATCTTTGAGGTTCATCTCCATGTCTTCCATGTTTTGGTTGGAGATGATGCCGAACTGCGGCGAACCGCGTTCACGAACATCGAGCTCGACCATCCGGTCATCGAGCTTGCCTTCTCGAAATTGCTGGCGCAGTTTTTCGCGTGAGCGCTGATGACTTTCAGTGCCGGGAAGCGAGAGCTGGTTCTCCTGCAAGTGAGGCGCGGCAGGTGGAGGTGGCAGCAGTACGTCGAGCAGCCGCTCCTCGGCATTCATCTCCGCCCTGTCTTCCACTTCCTCAAGCCGCTCTTCACGCACCATGTCGATTGCGATTTCGACCAGATCGCGGATCATCGACTCCACGTCGCGGCCCACGTATCCTACTTCAGTAAACTTCGACGCCTCGACCTTGAGAAACGGCGAATTCGTCAGCTTCGCCAAACGCCGCGCGATCTCGGTCTTGCCCACGCCGGTAGGGCCGATCATGATGATGTTTTTGGGCATGATGTCGTCGGCCAGATCGGGCGGGAGCTTTTGCCGCCGTTGGCGATTCCGGAGCGCGATGGCCACGGCGCGCTTGGCGGCGCGTTGGCCAACCACATGCTTGTCGAGCTCGGCCACGATCTCGCGCGGCGTCAACTCGTCGAGCGCGAGCTCTTGCTCTTCAGCGGATGCGGGGAGATAGATAGCCATGGACGATTGTCGGCGGAAATCTTCCGCTAACCCTGTAGCTCCTCGATGGTGATGCGATCGTTGGTGTAGATGCAGATTTCGCCTGCGATCTTCATCGCTTTTTCGGCGATTTCGCGGGCGCTCAATTCCGTGTTGTCCATCAGCGCGCGGGCGGCGGCAGTAGCGTAACTGCCTCCGGAACCGATTGCCGCCAACGGCTCATCGGGGTCGATCACGTCGCCTGAGCCCGAAATGAGAAACGTTTGCGCCTTGTCCGCAACAAGCAGTAACGCCTCCAGGTTGCGAAGCATCTTGTCGGTGCGCCAATCCTTCGCCAACTCCACCGCGGACCGGTTCAGATTTCCGGCGTGCTGTTCGAGCTTGGTTTCAAAGCGCGCAAAAAGGTTGAAGGCATCGGCCGTGGAACCGGCAAACCCGGCGAGAATCTTGTCCTGGAAGAGCCGGCGAATCTTCTTGGCCGAGTGCTTCAGCACATGGTCGCCAAATGTCACCTGACCGTCGGCGGCCATAACCACCTGGCCGTTGCGCCGCACGCAAATAACCGTGGTGGATCGGATTTTTGAACGCTCTTTCATGCCAATGCCTCTAACGCGCCAGTCAACAATCCGCAAAACCGCGCACCTGGCAGAGCAGAATCCTGCCGCTCGTGCAACCTAGAGTATAGGTCATTTGCGCGGCTTTTGAAGGCGCGCCCGCGCAGGGTTGATCGTCGTGGCACCGCACAGCCGGCTTGTGGTACAGAGTCGATTTCATCTGCGGTATCCTCGAATTGGGGGCTCTGGGCATGGGTTCCATCTCGGGATGATCCTGCGCAATACAGATCACTGGGAAATTGCCGCTGGAGTCGCTGCTGCGACCCTGGCGGCGGCGACCGCCGTGTGGCTTGTGCTCCGCAAGCGCCCTACCGCCGACGAAGTGGAGCGAGCGCGGCGTCAGTTTCTCGTACATTCGGGCCGGCTCGTCGACGGCATGCTTCTTGACATTCAGGAAATGGAAGCTAAAGACGGGCGGACGCTTACCTTGCTTTTGTTCAGTTACCGCATCGCGGGCGTGGATTACGAATGCTCGCAGGACATCACCGCGATGCGTGACGTTGTGAATGCAGGCGAGGTGAGGGCGGGATTTCCATGCTCCGTGCGCTATCAGCCCGGTAACCCGTACAACAGCATCGTTGTCGGGGAGGGTTGGACGGGTCTGCGGGAGCGGATTCCGCAACTGCCATCCTTTGACGATCCCGATCCCGTGGATCTGAGCCATTTGCGACCCGGCAAAGGCTAGAACGGCGTGTTGGCGCGCCATCTCGACCCCGGTTAGACTAGCAATATGCATGTTCACGCGGCGGAGGCCGGTAAGGGCGCGAGAAGGACGACATGGGTCCTTCGCATCTCGATGGCGGCCACCCTGGTATACGTCGTGGTCACATTCGTCGCCGGATTGCGCGCTCATTCGCTTGCGTTGCTGTCTGAATCGGGGCACAATGTCTCGGATTTCCTGGCCCTCCTGCTGAGCTTTGCCGCAGTCTACTTCCAGTCGCGGCCGGCGGACCACTCCAGGACCTTCGGCTACCAGCGCGCCGGCGTGATCGCGGCATTCATCAATGCGGCAACGCTCATCGCGATTTCGCTGCTGATCGCCGTCGAAGCGGTTCATCGCCTCAGCTCGCCGGTGACGGTGCAACCAAGGTTGATGATGATCGTTGCGGCGGCCGGCGTGCTCATGAACGGCGCGATTGCGGCGCTGCTTTGGGGCGTAGCGCGCGACGTGAATCTGCGCAGCGCCTTTCTGCACATGGCGGGCGACACACTCTCGACGGCGGCTGTGATCGCTGGCGGCGCCGGCATCCTGCTCACGGGCCAGAACTGGATCGATCCCGTACTGTCCATTCTCATTGCCGCCTTCATCTTCTGGTCGAGCATTGGGATCGTGCGCGAGACGCTCAACATCCTGCTCGAGGGCACGCCGCGCGGCGTCTCGCTGCAGCAGATTCGTTCTGTCATGGAAGCGGTCGATGGCGTCGTCAATGTTCACGACCTGCATGTGTGGTGCCTGGGATCGTACACGCGCGCCCTCGCCTGCCATGTGACGATCTCCGATATTCCTCCTTCGGAGAGCGTTTGTATTCTGGCCAACCTCAAAGATGTTCTCCACAGTCAGTATGAGATAAACCATACGACGATCCAGTTCGAGCATATCGGCTGTGAATCACCGGAGGATTGCATTTGCGTTGCGCCCCCCGAGGAGATGGCCGCAAGGCACGAGCATCATCACGGCCACGTACATTGAAGAGACCTGCAGGACCTCAGGCCTCCAATGCGTTCTCAACCAGTTGAGGGATGAATATTGATTTTCCGCCGCTGTCTTCGCAGATCCCTTTGCATTGCGATCCTCGCATTACCCGCTGCCGGGTTGTTCGCGGCTCCGCCATCCGCGCAACAGCCGGCTCCTTCCGTGGAGCGTTACGCATTTGCTGGCGAGTACACCGATCCGGCAAATCCCGGCGACGGGTACGCCCTCTATGTGCAGGATGGCAAGCTGACGGTTGAATCCGACCGCCAGGTTCCTGTTGAGCTGAAGCCAATCTCGGCAACGCTCTTCTCCCTTGCGAATTCGGATGTGACCGCCACATTTCAAGTCGGTGCGGCCGCCTCTGCGACCAGCGTCTCGTTTTCTGACCATCCGGGCACAGTGTATGTTCGCGGCGGCGAGCCAATCCGCCACGTCTTCCATGACTATGTGCGCAGCGAGGCGATGATTCCGATGCGCGACGGGGTCAAGCTCCACGCGGTGATTCTCGAGCCTTCAGACATCAAGACGCCACTGCCTTTCCTGATGCAGCGAACGCCGTACGGCGTAGACGGAATCGACCGCGCTTCTTTTTTTGCCCAAAGGCCCGAACTGGCGCGCGATGGCTACATATACGTAGCCGAAGACATTCGCGGGCGCTACAAGAGCGAGGGCAAGTTCGTGATGATGCGGCCACTCGCCGATCATCACAATCCACACGCAATTGACGAGAGCACTGACACCTACGATACCGTGGCGTGGCTCATCAAGAATGTTGCGGGCAATAACGGGCGCCTGGGGGTCGTGGGCACCAGCTATCCGGGATTCCTGGCGATGATGGCAGGCATCGACCCGCATCCGGCGGTGAAAGCAATCTCGCCGCAGGCGCCGATGATCGACGTCTGGATTGGCGATGATTTCTTTCATAACGGAGCCTTCCGGCAGAGCTACGGCTATGACTATGTACTGGGGCTGGAATCGACAAAGACTGAAGTTGAAGTCAGCTACGGCGAGGACAACGGCAAACCCGTAGATGGATTCGACTACTTTCTCCGGCGCGGCAGCTTTGCGGAGGACGTGAAGCAGTCCGGAGCCAGGCTGCTTCCAACGTGGAAGCTCTTCCTCGATCATCCGGCGTACGATCCTGTCTGGTCGTCGCGCGGCGTGGAATATGCGCTGAACTCCGTAACCGTGCCCACGCTCACGGTCGGCGGCTACTACGACCAGGAAGATATGTACGGGCCGCAGGAGGAATACGCCAAGCTCGAGCCGCATGACTCGAATCACGAGAACTTTCTTGTTCTCGGGCCGTGGCGGCACGGTTACTGGTCGTCGTCTTCCGAGCGCCTCGGCAACCTGGACTACGGAGAGCCAATCGGCGCCGAATTTCGCAGAGATATCGAGGCTAAGTTTTTCGCGCATTACCTCAAGGATGAAGCTGGCTTCGATCTCGAAGACACGGCCAGTTTTCAAACCGGGTCGAACACATGGAAGACCTATTCGCACTTTCCTCCCCAGGAGTCGCGGCCGACCGCCCTCTATCTTGACGGCGCGGGGCTGCTGAGCTGGAGTTCGTCTACGGCTGAGGCTTCGGCTTCGTACATCAGCGATCCGGCCAACCCTGTGCCCTACAGACACAGGCCCATTCAGCCGACGTACAGCGAAGGTTCTGACTGGTACAACTGGCTGACGGAGGACCAGCGATTCGTGACCGGCCGCAAAGACGTGGCCGTGTGGAAGCTGCCGACGCTCACCAAAGACCTGACCATCACCGGCGAGGTTGTAGCGGACATCTTCGCCTCGACGACAGGCTCGGACAACGACCTGGTCGTGAAACTGATTGACGAGTATCCAGGCGACGATGCGGACCCCACGATGCGCGGCTACCAATTGATGACCAACGCCGAGATCTTCCGCGGCCGGTATCTCACGGGATACGACGCTCCAACAGCGCTCGCGCCCGGATCGATCCACGAATACAAATTCAGCCTCCACGATGTCGATCATGTCTTCAAGGCCGGACACACGGTGATGGTTGAAATCCAGAGTACTTGGTTTCCTCTCTACGATCGCAACCCGCAAACCTTTGTGCCGAACATCATGAAGGCGATGCCCTCGGACTATCAGGCCGCGACGATCACGATCTATTCCGGAGCGGGACATGAGTCGGCAATCGAGGTTCCGGTGATGGGCGCGCAGTAAAGGCGGTGTGCGCGCTGCAGCCCAAGCCGCGCTTGCAGCGGGCATGGCCGCACCGAACCCCGGCGACCTATAATCGCAGCAGGCACGACCCCGGCCCCCACTTTCCCAACAAGGCGAGGAAAAAATTGGCACGCGAGCTTTATACGGCGCGACTCTTGCGCAAAGAATGTATCTCTGAGGTTGCCCAGTGCTATCACTTTGTGTTTGAAGTTGAAGGACGTGATAGCTTCGACTACCGCCCCGGCCAGTTCGTATCGGCGGTCGCCATGGACGAAAATGGCAAGCAGCAGACGCGAGCCTACTCGATTGCGTCGGCCGCGCGGAGCAACAAATTCGAGCTGTGCGTGAACCGCGTGGAGAATGGCTTTTTTTCCAATCACCTCGCGGACCTGCCCGATTTGCCCGTGGGAGGCACGATTCAGATTCACGGGCCGCATGGGCACTTTGTGTTGCAGCAGCCGATCACCGACTCGATTTTTGTGGCCACCGGGACCGGCGTGGCGCCGATGCGCGCCTACCTCGAGTGGCTGTTCCCGGTTGGCGAGGCCGATCGCAGCCAGGGCAAGGACATCTGGCTGGTCTACGGAACGCGCTACGAGAGCGACATCTATTACCAATCCGAATTCGAGGCGCTGGCCGAGCGCGTGCCCAATTTTCATTACCTTCCCACCCTCAGCCGGGCCGACGATAGCTGGACCGGCCTGCGCGGTCACGTGCAGGTCCATGTTGCGAAGATCATCGAAGAGCGCGCGAAACGGCAGGGCAGAACTCTGCCTGCTCCCCCTGTCGATCCGGCCATTCCGGTGGCCAACCTGAATTTCGACATCTATTGCTACATCTGCGGGCTCAACTTCATGGTCTCCGGCGTCCGCGAGCTGCTTGACGGTTACGGCTGGCACAAGAAGCAGGTCGTCTTCGAGCGGTACGACTGAAGGACGGTGGTGTCACCAGAGCTAGCTGTGTTGGCTGGACGATCGTACGTGAAGTTTCGGGCCTGGAATGAAATACTGGCCGAAATGAACCCACCGCCAGTCAGGACCACCGGTCGCACGCATGTGTTCGTTCTGAGCCTGATCCTGGCAATTTATGTGTGTGCCCGAGTCCTGGAATTGGTCCACGGTCCTGTACCGCGGATTTGGATTGTGGCCCTCGATGTTCTTTCCGCGATGGCCTTTGCTCTGGTTGATGGAGTGCGCCGCTACGGGCTCCGCGGAATCCTGGCTTTCGCGGCGAGCTGCGTAATCGTCGGCAATATCAGTGAGAACCTCAGCGTAGTCACCGGCTTCCCATTCGGCCGTTACTACTTTGCTGACCTGATGGGGCCAAAGCTTTTCCATGTGCCCGTGCTGCTTGGCTTGGCCTACATCGGCATGGCCTACGTTTCATGGACGCTGGCCTGCGCCATCATTGGCACATCCAGCGCACAGGTCAACGGAACGAGAGTTTTGACGCTTCCTCTGACAGCCAGCTTCATCATGGTCGCGTGGGATTTGGCGCAGGACCCGATATGGGCGACGGTGCTGCATGGGTGGGTCTGGCCCGATGGAGGGCCGTGGTTCGGAGTGCCCATCTCGAACTATCTGGGCTGGTACGGAAACATATTCCTCATCTACCTGCTGTTTGCGCTCTATCTGCACCGTCGACCGCCTCAGCCAATCGCCGCGCCAGAGCCGAGCCTGCGGCCGGCGCTGGTCTTTTACGCGCTCTGTGCTGCGGGCAACGTGTTGCAAACTGCGTCACGGGTGGTTCCAGCCGTCGTCAGAGATCCGACCGGCAGGGAGTGGCGATTCTCCGAGATCGCCGGGGCGTCGGCACTCGTTTCCATCTTCGTGATGGGATCGTTTACAGCTATCGCTTGGATCAGGATTGTTGAACAAGATAAAGAAGCTACAGGTTGAAGAGCTCGCGCAGCCGTTTGGTCTGGGCGCGGCTGACGGGGATCTCCGTCTGCTGCTTGTCATTCATGCGGAGCTGGTAGCTCGACTTGAACCACGGCATGACCTCGCGGATCTGATCGATATTGACGACGAAGCCGCGGTGGGCGCGCCAGAATCGCGCGGGGTCGAGGAGTTCGAGAAGCTCTTCCAAAGTGCGGCATTTGGATTGGCCCTCGAAGATGCGCGTGACGATGCGGATGACGCCTTCGTCGATGGCGGCGTAGCAAATGTCGGCCTGATCCACAAGCAGCAAGCGGCTCTGCGCCTGCACAATGAGCTTGGCGGGAGGACGGCTCGCCTCGCCGTTTTGTGGGCGATTGAGAAGTTGCAAAAGGCGGTCGATCTGGACTTGATCGGGCGCGGCTCCAGATGCGGGGCTGCCGGCGGCGATGCGCGCTTTGGCGCGCTCCACGGCCTCCGTGACGCGGGCCAGGTCGAAGGGTTTGAGCAGGTAGTCGACGGCGTTCACAGTAAAGGCGCGAACGGCATACTGATCGAAAGCAGTGGCAAAGACGAACTGAGGCAGCGGTGCGATGTCTCTCTCCGCGCCCGTCTTTGCGGATTGGGCGCGATTGCGATCGACGAGGCGCTGAATCACGGCGAAGCCGTCCTGGCCGGGCATCTGCACATCGAGAAAGACAAGGTCGGGATGGTGCTCGTCGATGAGGTCCACGGCCTCAATGCCGTTCGAG